>SXGT01086112.1_pt1 | contig 58458 bp, 48 predicted proteins | sample 3176221 | NCBI WGS metagenome assembly SXGT01 (sample SAMN11356862, study PRJNA531348) | freshwater metagenome | isolation source: freshwater sample F1-120 | place: China: Fuxian Lake, Yuxi | collected 2017-12-25 | reverse complement strand
GTCATCCCGACTTCTCTTTCAGAACGAGACGCCCGCTGGCGTTCGTTCAAAACAGCTCGGCGATTGGTTTGCCGTTGTCGAGCATGTTGGTTGGACGCCCCGCTTGATTCGTGTACTGCAAGTCGAGCGGCATGCCGAGGAACTGGAAGAGCGTGGCGAGCAGATCGTTCGGCGAGACGGGATTGGAGAGCGGTACGTCTCCCTTGGCGGTCGATTCGCCGATGAGTTTCCCCATCTGCATCCCGCCGCCAGCCAGGACTTGATTGCCGAGCTGTGGCCAGTGTTCGCGGCCGCCGTCCTTGTTGATGTGCGGCGATCGACCGAACTCGCCTACGATGGCCAGCAGAACTTTTTGGTCCAACCCGCGAGCGTACAGGTCTTCCAAGAAGACGGAGACCGCGTGGTCGAACTCTGGAGCCAGCTTCCGCATCTCTTCTTCGATGGTGCCGTGGTTGACTGCCGGATTGGTGCCGTGCGAATCCCAGCCGCCGTACCAGACGGTAATCATTCCGGTGTTGGCCTCGGCAAGACGCCGCGCGAGCAACAGATTCTCTCCCAGCTTCTTGTCTCCCTTGCCGTATCGCTCGCGTAGTTTGGGATCTTCTCGCGATAGATCAAATGCCTCGCGAGCTTTGCCTCGAATGAGTTCGAGGGCTCGGCCTTCGTGCTCATCCATCGTGTGCATCATGCCGCTTTGGTCGATGGCTCGATCCATCTGGTCGAATGTCTTGAGCAGCGAGCGGCGATCCTGCAGGCGGTCGAGCGTCAGCCGAGGCATCATGTTGGCCAACGAATTCCCGCGCGCGTCGAACGGCGTGTAGGAGCCTCCCAGCCACGCCGGGCCTTCCGCGTAAAGATGATCGAGGCCGACGTAGGTGGGCATTCCGCTGGCGGGATGATTCGGGCCACGAAACCGAGACAGGATCGAACCGATGCTCGGCTGAATGGGAGGAGCACCGTTGCCGGCCGGCGGATGATCGTGTCCGGTCGAGAGCCAGTGCGTTGCGGCCGTATGGTCCGCAGCGGTGTGTGCGAACGAACGAATGATCGAATACTTGTCGGCAAGCTGCGCGAGGTTCGGGAACAGTCCACCGATGTGCGTTCCCGGCACGTTTGTCTTGAGCGTGCCGACGGTGCTGCGATACGGCAACGCATTGTCCGGTTTTGGATCAAACGTCTCGAATTGAGTAGGACCTCCAGAAAGGAACAGCCACACGATCGTTGTGTCCTTGAGGCTCTCGCTGGTCTTACCCAACGCGGCGCGTGCTCGCAGCAGATCGGGCAGCATCAGTCCGGTCGCGCCCAGCGTGCCGACTTTGAGAACATCTCGGCGGCTGGTGCCGTTGCAGCATCGTGACCGTTGTGGACCCCAAACATTGAGCATTGAAGGCACCTCGAAGGAATGTGGTCGTTCACATCTTAGGCCGAATTTTCTCGGCCGAACAATCAGAGCTTCGTCAAAGCCACTTCGCGAGGATCACTTGGCATCGGGCAACGAAAGGTCTCGATCGGTGACGGGAACCGGGAGTCCGGTTTTTGGGATGTCGCGTTTCAGAGTCCACAGCACGGCTTGTGCGATGAAGCGGCGATACGACTCGTGCTTCCAATTGTCGTGGAAGTGCAGTCCCGTGAATCCGAATGAGCGGCCGCTGTCGGGACGCTCCCAGCACCAAGCGACGGTGCCTGAGGTCGCGTCGGCCGGGATGCGCAGAAGCGTGGTGATCGGCGAGTCTTTCTCGGACAGCGTCACCGGTGCGGCGGCATCGCGCGAGGTCATCTTCAATGCGAAGTAGAACTCTTCGCGCACGGCGACCGGACGAACGCCGCGCAGGATGGGATGCTCGGCGTTGACCAGTTGCGGAGTAATCTCCTCGAACTCTTTGAAGCGGCGATCGGGACCTCCGTGGCAGGCACCAAAGAGCTGCACATAGGGTGCGATCGGCTCGGCAGCTTTGGTGCCGGTCGCCCAGTGCAGCGCGCCGAGTCCTCCACCGCGCTTGGCCAGATCGCGGAAGGCGGTGAGTCGGGCCGCGTCCGCTGACAGCCACTTGGCTCCCTCAGAAACGAAGAGCACGGCGGCGTCGGCGCGTGCGAGCAGTTGCGGGCCGTCGCGCCAGTCGCCATCGGCGTTGACGACGATGACCTCCAGTGTTGGCTGACCGCGCAACAATCGAGCCAGTAGGTTGACTCCGGCGAAGTACTCGTGCGTCGTCGGCTTGTGCGAGCCGTCCGGGCCTTGTCCGATCAGCAGCAATCGCTGCGGACGAGACTGGGCTTCGGCATCGTCGGCGAATGCCAAACTCAGAGGAGTGGCGACCAGCATCAACACAGTCACAACGGACAATTGGCGAAGGATCGGCATCATGGTTGTCCCGGAATGGAGAAGGAGTTTTCGAGTTGTTGAGGATTCTTGTACGAAACTTGAGCGAGATTGCCACTATTCAGGGTGAGTTTGGGATGTGGGGCAGGTTTTCAATCTGCCTGTGTTTCTGGCAGGTTGAAAACCTGCCCCACGAAAAGGGTCGATCATGCGACTGACATTGCGAACACTTATTGCCTACCTTGATGACGAACTGCAGCCGGACCAGGCGAAGGAGATCGGGCAGAAGCTGACCGAGAGCAGCTATGCGACAGCGCTCGTGGACCGGATCAAAGAGGTGATGCGTCGGCGACGATTGTCGGCTCCGGAATTGTTCGGCAAGGGGGCGGGACTCGATCCGAATCTTGTCGCCGAGTACCTCGACAGCGAACTGACTCCGGCGGAAGTCGTGGATGTCGAGAAGATTTGTCTCGACTCGGACATGCATTTGGCGGAGGTGGCGGCCTGCCATCAAATCCTCACGCTGGTGCTGGGCGATCCGGTGGAGGTGCGGCAGGAGACTCGGTCGCGCATGTATGGCTTGGGGCCGGTCGCGGCGGACGATGTTGTCCGAGCCAATGATTTCATGAGCGCGATGCCGGCCCGTGAGTCCCGCTCGATTCCGATGATCGCATCGGCCGAGCATTTGTCTCACAGTGGTTCAACCGATGCCGCGCTGCCGGAATACTTGCAGCCGCAGACTTCTTGGAAACGCTCTGGAATGTTGGCGCTGGTGCTGTTGATCGGCGTCGGCTGGATCAACCTCTTGATGCGCGATCCGACCATGACTGGCCAACTGCGATCCAGCCCTCAGCCGGAAGGGGAGCGATTGAGTCCCGACAAAGCTGCTTCGACGGAGGTTGACCAACCAGGAAAGAGCGTGGCCAATCCGGCTGTCAGACCTGAGTCGTCGAATGATCCGCAGATCGCACAAGTGGACCCGGTCCTCACGAACAAGCCGCGCAACGTCCGCGTCGCCGAGCCGAAAGAGCTTCCCGAGATTGAACCGGAACTGCCACCAGTCAAGCCGGTCAAACCGTTGCCGACTCCGCCACAACCTGTTGAGCCGGTGAATAAGCCGGTCGTGGAACCAGAAGAAGCGCCGCTCGCGAAAATGCTGCCGGCACAGAAGCTGGCTCGTGTTTCCAAAGAGGGGATCTTGTTGCGGTTCGATGCCACTGCCAACGACTTCATCGTGCTTCCCCGCGGTGCGGAGTTGAAGACGGGAGATCGGCTCGCGTGTCCGGAACCGTTTCGCGCCGACCTGGCGGCTGGCGACGATCTGTGTCTGATCGCGCTCAACGGCGGGACCGCCGTGCGGACGCTTGGTCCGGACGAGCACGTGGGATTCGGTTTAGACATCGACCAGGGAACGCTGGTGTTTGAAGCTCACGGCCTGCAATCAACGGATGAGGACGCCGTTGCCGCGAAACCACAAAAGCCATCGCTGCCAATCACGCTGCTGCTGCACGGCCAGAAAACTCGATTGGAGCTAGCCAGCGACGACGCGGTCTGTGGAATTGAGGTGCATCGCCACGAGCCCACGCGATTCGAGACCGATCTGATGGCACCGGGCTTCACAGCCTCGTTGCACGTCGCACGCGGTACGATTCGCTTCATCAACGCAGATGGCAAAGCCGCGACGATCGAAGGTCCGGGCTTCTTGTCGATCACCTCCGATGCCGCCGCCAACGTGAAGAACAGCGAAATCGGTCGCGCGAGCCAACTGGTCCTCCCCGATTGGTTGGAGCCAGATCCGAAGCGAGCGGCCGCCAAGCTCAAGCGTCCCTACCTGATTCCGTTCGAAAAAGAATTTGATGCCGATCAACCGCTACTGCTGAGCATGCCGGCGGTCATCAATAATCCGCGGCCGGCGATTTCCGAATTGGCCGTGAAGTGCCTGGCCCTGACCGATAGCCACGAGCCGCTCGTCAAAGCCTTGTCGCGAGGGGACCATCGCGAGGCACGCTTGGCGGCGATCACCGGACTCCGCCAGTGGCTGCCGCTCGACCCGCGCAACCGAGTCTTGTTGAAAGCGGAGCTCTCTAAACACTACCTGCCCAGCGATGCCGAGGCCGTGTATCGCCTGCTGTGGGGCTTCGATCAAACCGACGCCAAGGCCCCGGTCATCTCGCGCACGCTGGTCGGCTGGCTGGAGAGCGAGCATCTCGCCATCCGCGAATTGGCGTTCTTCCACATCCAACGTCTGACGGGCCTGAAACACGAATACTCGCCAATCAATCCCCCCGGCCAACGCCGAGCCGCCGTCGATCGCTGGTACAGCCATCTGGAGAAGAAGGGTGGGGCGCTCGTGCAGGACTGACCTTGGTGAATTGCCAGAACAACGGTCGTCGATAACATTGTGGCCCACTTTGTCGGTGCGATTTGATCGCGGGGAGCTTCTTCATGCTCGACATCGTTGGTCGTCCGGTTCGATTGTGTGACGGCATCAGCCGCCGCGGTTTCTTGCGAGTCGGATCGCTCGGCGCGGGACTGACACTCCCCAGCGTGTTTAGGTCGCGGCAAGCGAATGCGGCGACGGCCGATCGCAACGACACGGCGATCATTCTGCTGTTTCAAGCCGGCGGCGCTTCGCATATCGACCTGTATGACATGAAGCCCGCGATGCCTGCCGAGGTGCGCGGCCCGTTCAATCCGATTGCCACCAACCAGCCCGGCCTCGATGTCTGCGAGTTGATGCCGGGACATGCACGCATCGCCGACAAGCTGGCGGTCATTCGTTCGATCAAGCACAACCTCGCCGTTCATGACGATGGGACACACTGGCTGCAAACCGGATGGCCGCTCCTGAATGCTCGGCAGATGGGACAGCAGAATCCGTCGCAAGGCTCGGTCATCTCCGCATTGGCTGGCCCGCGCAAGAGCGGGATGCCGGCTTACGTCGCGATCCCGGAAGACTACCGCCGTCATGCCGGCTACTACGAAGGTCCGGCATTTCTGAGTTCTCGTCATGCCGCGCTCGATGCCGGTGGCGATCCGAGCCTTGGGAACTATCGGCCACCCGAATTCAAACTGCCGGCCGATGTCGTGATGTCACGGCTCGACGAACGTCGCGGACTGATGCGCGAATTCGATTCCCTCTCGCGAAAACTCGATCGCGAGCCGGCGTTCCGCAATCTCGATGACGTGCAGCGACAAGCCCTCGAACTGGTCAGCGGCTCGACCGTGCGGCAAGCGTTCGATCTCTCGCAAGAGTCCACCGAACTGCGCGACAAATACGGCCGGCACGCTTATGGCCAATCAGCGTTGCTCGCCCGGCGGCTGGTCGAAGCGGGTGTGACGTTTGTTGTCATTAACCTCTATGAAAAAGATGTCGATTGGTGGGACGACCATTACGTCATCGAAAAGAACCTCCGCAAGCGGCTCCCCGTCTACGACCAAGCCATCACCGCGCTGATCGAAGACCTGACGCAGCGCGGCCAAATCGACCGAGTCCTCGTCGCCGCGTTCGGTGAGTTCGGTCGTGCCCCGCGCATCGACCAACATGCCGGCCGAGGCCACTGGCCCGGAGCCGCGTCAGCGTTGCTTGCCGGCGGCGGCATTCGAGGCGGCCAAGTCATTGGCTCGACCGTCTCCAACGGAGCCGAACCCAAAGACCGCCCGCTCGGTCCCGGCGATCTGTTGGCCAGCCTCTACCGCGTCGTCGGCCTCGACCACCACGCCACCGTCCGCGACCGCCAACAACGCCCGGTCCCGATCATCGAATCGGGCGAACCCATCGCAGAACTCTTCTGACTTCCATGATTTTGTCGACAAAATCATGTTTCACAAAATCATGAACCGCAGAGGTCAGTCTTCAATCGCCAGCTTGATCTCGTCCGAATTCGCCTTCAGTTCTGGTGCGTACATCGCGGATGCTTTTGTCGGCAACGCACTGAAACGACCTGGAATCTCGGCGCGCAAGCGGTACGACAAGCTGTGTTGGCCGCGGGCTAATGCTCGGACGAAGAACGCGACACGCTCGTCGCGGAATTCGACGTAGGCGTGCATTTCGTTGCCGTTGTAGCCGCTGCGGACTTCGACCGGCTCGAAGCCGCTGGCCTTCGGGTCTTCAAACAGCAGGTACTCGTAGTCGTTCTTGCTGTCGATCTCCAATTCGACTTCGACCAGGTCGCCGCTCTTGAGCTTGTCGAGATTCGCCAGTTCGGTGCGTTCGTACTTCTCAACCTTCTGGCTGACGACTTGGCCGCGCGAGCCGGCGACGTTTACCTTCTTCTCGACCGGCGTGAGCTTGTAGTACTTGCGATTCACCTTCACTTCGAGGCCCGCCTTCGTGATGAAGTCTTCGAGCGTGAAGTTGGTGAGGTAGGCGTTGAAGTAGAGGGGATTTGAAATTTGAGATTTCAAATTTGAGATATCAGATTTGCCGAGCGGCTTCTTTCGCAACTCAACGACATGCTCACCAGTGGTCAGCCCCTCGCCTTCAATCACGAACTTGTTGTTGAAGCCGAAGAGCGTGTCGGGCGTGATCTCGACGGTTTGTTTGACTTCGCCGTCGATCAGCACTTCGACCAGCAGATTGGGTTTGTCCTCGCCGCTGGCTTTGAGGTACTCGGCCATCGCTTCGATGCAGATCGCGCTGTCGCGGGTGCTGTTCCAGTAGGTCGCGTGCTTTCGGTTGTTGAGCAGGTATTTCACGAGGCGTGACGCTCGTTCGTCTTTCGCATCCACTCGCGAGAGCAGCTTCAGATAGTAGGCGTTGGCTTCGATGTCGCTGCCGTACCAGGACCACCAGTAATTGTTCTCCGGCAGCTTGAGGTACGCGGTTTGATTCTCGTCATCTTGGACGAGGAACTGTTCGATGTTCTTGAGGATCATCGCCAGCTTGTCGGCTTGCTTCTGCTTGTGCAGAGCGAGGCCGAACAGCGACTTGGCATAGACCGGCAGGTGCGTGCGGTCGCGGTAGAGGAACTCCAGCATGTCCGTATTCGCGTGGTCGGCATCGACGAGCACCATGTAGACGAAGGCGTCGAGCGCGTCGGCGTGTTCTTTCCACGGGCTTGTCTTGCTCGGAGCGTTCTTGAGCTTGGCGACTTCACCGGCCTGATGCCGCTTGAGCCATTCGACTCCGCGTTCCATCACGCCCGGCACGATCGCGACGTCGTTTTCGCGAGCGATCTGCAAGCCATGCACGACCACGGCCGTTGTGTGCGGGTACGAGTGCTCGCCCCAGCCGGAGAACCAGCCCCAGCCGCCGTCGCTGACTTGCATCTCGGTCAGACGTTCGAGGCCGCTCTTCACCATCGTGGTGACTTCGGCCTCGTCGAAGACCGGGTTGCGATCGAAACGTTTCCAGCCTTTCGCCCGTTCCACGTCGTCGCCGATCTCCTGTGCGTTCAAGTTCGTCCGCTTCTGCTGGATCGCTTTCAGATCGAGGCCCATGTTCCGCAGGATGCGTTGCGTGACGACGGTCGGTAGGAAGCGGTTGAGCGTTTGCTCGGTGCAGCCATACGGGTAGTCGACGAGATACGGCAGCGCATCGACCATCGCGCCGGCCAGCGTCGGCGAGTATCGCACTTCGAGTCGCGACTGATTCGCTCGGCGTTCTTTCGGGACGTTGATCGTGAGCTTGCCGGAGTTCTTGTCTGGCCGAATGACGCCCGACCAACTCTCGGTCTTGAGCATCCCGTGGACGAAGACCGGGAACTTCATCTCCATCGCGTCGGACTCTTCGTCGGTGAGCGCGGACATGCGGACGACGGCTTCGCCTTCGTCGATGATGGAGACTCGCCAATCGACACGTTCTTCGCCGCCGGCTTTGACTTTGATTCGCTTGACGTGGCGGACGTTGCCAGCGTCCGTTCCGACGCTAGCAGCGTCGGCTACGAGCCGCATCAACCTCCCGTCGATCTCCAGCACCGCTTCGACCTCCTTGTCGATCTTCAAATAGTTGTGGACGTTCGCCGACAGCACGACTTCGTCTTTCTGGACGAAGAACCGCGGCGCTTGCAGGCGCACGAGCAGATTCTTCTTCGTTGTAATCTCGGCTTCGCCCTGACCGACGCGCGTGCCGGGTCCCATGGCCCAGCACTTCACTTTCCAGCCGGTGAGCTGTTCGGGCATTGTCAGCGCGATTTCGGCGAGCCCCTCTTTGTTCGTCGTGACCGATGTGGCCCAGAACGCGGTGTCGGCGAAGTTGCTGCGGACGGTTGGCTGTATGGCGTTCGGCAGCGGGCCAACATCGCCGGGGGCCGCGCCTTCGGCAGCTTTGTCCGATGCCACGTCGCCGAGTGACATTTCCTTGGCAAGAGCGCCTGCGGGAGCAGCAGCCATTGGACCACCGCCGCCGAAGCCTCCGGCGCGTGTGGCTGCCATCTTGCTGCGGCCGAGCGTGTTGAAGTTGCGACCGGACCCGCGCATGCCGGCTTGGAGCATCTCCATCTCTTCGACGACCGCGCCGCCGAAGACGCCGAGGTCGCTCATCCCTTGTTCGTTTTGTTTCAAGAGCTGGTAAGTGTATCGGCCGAGGCTCGATTCGGTTTGCGGCTGATGATGACGTCGCCACTTCCAGAAGAACTCTTTGATCTCCGGCACGTTCGAGCCGCCGGAGATGTACTCGACCGACTTGTCGTAGATGCTCAGCACGGTTGAGCCGACGAACGGTTTGCCGGTTGAGTCGGTCAGCTTCACCTGCACCTTCGCAGGCGAGCCGGGTTTGTATTCGTCCTGGCTGGGAGTGACCGCAACGTTGAGCACGCGCTTCTCAGGCGGCACGACGATCTCACGCATCTCCTGATGCACTTTCGCGTCGGCGACCGTGACCGCTTCGACGAAGAAGTTCGGCATGTCGCGCTGCACGACGTCGATCTCTTCGACGTGGCTCTTGCCGTCGAGCCGAATCAGTTTCGGCGGCAGATAAACGCCATTGGTCGGCCGCAGGAACAGTAACACCGCGCCGCCCGCTTTGTTCGTGTTGATCATCAGCCGAACTTTTTCACCGGCTGCGTACTCGCGTTTCTCGGTGACGAGTTCAATGTCGTTGAAGCGGAACTCCTTGCCGTCGAAGCCATCGCCGCGCACGACGAACAAGTAGCCCCCTTCGATCCAGTTCGTAGTTCCGCCTTTAGGCGGTGCCTTCGCATCCGTTTTGATTTCAGTTCCGCCTAAAGGCGGGACTACGAACGGGAGCTTGTAGCTCAACCGATACTGCCCGGCCTTCGCCGCCTTCATCTGTTGGCGGGCATAGCCCTCTGCGTTCGTGTCGAGCTTCCAAGTCTGCACCGCCTTCTCGACCGGCTCGCCCTTCTCGTTGTAGGTGATGGCAAACAGAGTCAGCTCGCCCGCACCGGAGACCGGCTTCTGATCGACCGTCTGAGCACGGAACTCGGCGAGGATATCGTCGCCGGTGCGGTAATGGCCGCGGTTGACCCACGCGAAGACTCGGAACGGTTCGCGAGCGACCAGCACGTTGCCGGTGCCGACGATCGTGCGGCGTGATTGATCGACGACCTCGGCCGTGATCGAGTACGAGTGATCGGTGTCCCCATGCACGGCTTTCGCCAGCGACGTTTCGATCTCGACGGCGACGGTGCCGTCCTCGCCGATTTCGGTTTCGCGTTCGATGACGACTTCCGGTTGTTCGGCTCCGCGACCCCACCAAATTGGATACGGTCGAGCGCAGCCCCAATGACGCCAGCCGGGATACCAAGCGTAATCGCCGCAGAACCACCAGTAGCCTCGGCCGTAGAACCAATCCCAACTCGCGGACGGATACCAAGTGCTGCTGTGATTGGTCCGCAGGACTTTGTATTTGACCTTCGCCTTCGTGACTGCTCCGCCGAAGTAGTAGTTGGCTTTGATCGTCGCGGTGATCTTGTCGCCGAGCGCGACCGGGTCTTTGGTGGCCTCGACCTTCACCTCGAACTCAGGCTTCTTGTATTCCTCGACGCGAAACGAGCCGATGCCGTAGCTGGTGGCGATGAGATGCCACACGCCCAGCGGCGCGTCCTTCGGCAATTCGTAATCACCGGCGAGGCCACCAAACGCATCGGCGTCCATCGAACGGGTGAAGACCACTTCCCCTTTCGGATTTCGCAGCTCGACAGCGAATCCTTTCGCGTTGGCGAACGTGTTGCTGTCGGGCTGATCGTACTTGGCGTCGCCAATCCACATCTTGAATTGCACCTTCTGAGCCGGCCGATAGACCGGTCGATCGGTGATCGTGAAGGCTTTGCGAGCGTGATACTCCGGGTCGTGCCGGTTCTGGAACCAGACGTGCGAGAAGCCGTGATACGCCAGCCGCCCGCTATCCGTGCGAGCGATCGCGACCCACTGAAACTCCTGCGGCTGCTGATTCGCGCCGAGCATCAACTGGCCGTCGGCGTTCGTAAACTCGGCGAATTGGCGGTTGATGATCTTCCATTGTGGCTTGCCTTGAGCGACCGCTTCTTGTCTCCAACCGAAGAACTCGACGTTGGCCTTCGCGATCGGCTGGCCGCTGACGGCGTCGGCCACGAAGTAGAACGACTTCGCTTCGAGGCTCTTCTTGACGATGACCGTGTCGGCGACCCACAGGATGACTCGGCTGCTGTTGCCGTCGGGCATCTTGGATTCGACGAGATACGCTCCCGGCCTCTGCAACGGTGTCGTGACGGTGACGCGGTCATCGACGTGATTGGCTCGCGGAGTCAGTTTCAACGTCCACTCGGCCGCCTTCGCGCCGACGTACTGCTGCTGATTCTCGACCACGATGCGATGGCCGATGTCTTGCAGGTTCATCTCTTGCCAGTTGATCTGCGCCGGGCTGCTCTTGAGATACTTCTTCACGTCGTCGATCAGTTTCGACACGTTCAACTCGTGAGCGGTGAACGTGACCGAGTTGCCGTTGCGGAATCGGAAATCGACGGTCGCACCTCGGCCTGATGGCTGCGTCGGTGACGGCTCGAAGCGACCCCAATTCTTGACGATCTGATTGAGGGCGACTTGCCGATGCGGACCATGCTCCGTCGGGTTGCCGGGACCGTATTCGGCAATCGCCGCTCTCCATGCCTCAACCGCTTTCGGGTATTGGCGGCGGTTTTCATAGAAATGCGCAACTAACTCGCGAGCCTGCTGGCCTTCGTTGCTCTTGCCGCTGGCGATGACGGTCTGCCAGATGCGGTAGGGATTGAATTCGTCCGGCAGCTTGAACCGTTTCACGCCGGTCGCCAGGTTTGCGATCGTCTCATCCTCACCCAGTGTGTGAACCGCGAACGATCCGGTCTTCGCTTGCCCCTTGTCCTGAGAGTCATCCGCGAATCGCGACCACCAACCGAAGTGGGCCATCGTCTCGACCCCGAACTGGCTTTGTAGAAACGCCGCGTGAGCCAGCAGCACTTCGTTCTTGCGAGCGGCATTCAATTCGACGGTCTGCGTGAGCATCCACCGCCAGCGTTCGCCGTCGGACTTCGCGTCGGCGTAACTCTTAGGCACCGAGTAGTAAATCGGATTCCCTTCAGCATCGACCGGAGCACCGCGTGCCGACTGTTGCTGACCGCGCCACCACCATTGCCAGTATCCGTCTTCGTAGTCAGGCAACGTCGCAAGGTCCGTCAGCACCTGCAGCTTCCAAGGCTCCGAATGCCCCATGCCGTTCAACAACACCTGAGCGAAGACCCAATGAAACTCCGCCGCGTCTGCCTTGTTGTCGTCCTTCAGAGCCAGTGGCATCGCTTGAGTAAGTAACTGCAACGCTCGGACGCGATCTCGTTCGGACGCATGGACTTGTCGTCCATCACCGCCCCGATGCGGCCCGCGCTGGAACTTGCCGGCGATGATGACACCGTTGTGTTCAAGCGTCAGATACGACCGCGCTGCCGCTTGCAGCAACCGCCAGTTGTCCTTGTGGACTTCGACGATCTTCTCGCGAAACTCGTCGATCTCGTTGATGCGGCCAAGCTGTTGCAGGCATTGAATCGCCTGATTGAGCGTCTCCGACATCTCGCGCGCGGGAGACTTTGGGTCGAGTCCGATCTTGCGGAACTCCTCGAACGCTTCCTTGAAGTTGCCCGCCTGCATTTTCTTGGTTGCCTCATTGAAGCTCGGCGGCTTGGCCTCTTCGCCGATCGCCCAAAAACCCATCGCCATCACGGCCAAACAGCCACACATCATCCAAACCGACCAACGCATGATGAATCCTATCGTGGGGCAGGTTTTCAACCTGTCCGTGTATCAATGAGCCACCGCGAGACGGGCAGGTTGAAAACCTGCCCCACGGAACGAGGGCCGTTCGACAGATCGCTTGGCGAGAAAGTTCCTGCGACTTGTGGACGAATGCTAGTCCAACTGCCGAGCTCTAAAAGTGCCGCCGCTCGTTTCGGAACGGGTGGGATATGCGACGGGTCGTGGTCGCGAAGTTGCCGATGGCGATCAGGTCAGCCAGGTCATTGCCACGAGAAACACAAAAAGGCGCAAAAAAAGACGTGACGCGCCACGTCCGAATCTCTTGCAGCGAATTCTTTTCGTGACTTCTTGTGTTCTTTGTGGCCAATCTCATGACCAAAGCCAAGCGAGTTGACGGTCAGCGATTTCAGTTTTGGTGACCAAAGTGCCGAATGCCCCTGCTCACGTCGTAGGCACCGCTCGTCGCTTCTCGCGGTTGCGATGCAGCGCGGTCTCACGTTCGGCTTGCGTCGATTTGAAGACGTACCGCAGCAGCCGCTCTTGAGCGGGGGTGAAGACTTGCTTGCGGCGACCGAGCACAGCGCGGGCGGTTTCCAACCCGGACGCCAGATCAATCTGATCGTCGAGCACGCCGTGCCAGATGCGGCAGAATGACGGAACATGCTTCGGCAACAGCTCGCCGCCTGGGAGCAACATGCACATCACACCGATCGAACTGCCGGTGTTGAAGAGCGTGGCGAGCGCGGCCTTGGTGTGATCGCCGATAAAACTGCCAACCTTCGTGCTGCCGGTGTTGATCGAGAAACCTTCCAGCGGCACGCTGACGTTCGAGTAGTCGTTCTTCAGATCGCTGTTGGTCGTCAGCGCGCCGAGATTCACCCACGGGCAGACGTAGCTATGGCCGAGGAATCCGTCGTGATACTTGTTGACGAAGCCATGCAGGATCGACTCTTCGACCTCGCCGCCGACGCGGCAATCGGGACCGATCGTGGTTCCTTCGCGCACGTTGGCTCGAAAGAGTTGCGCACCGGCTCCGATATGACACGGACCTTCGATGCGTGTGAAGGGTTGAATCATCGCACCCGCGTCGATGCTGATCGGCCCGTGCCGCGTGTCGAGCACCACGAACGGATCCAGCCGCGCGGTCGGATCGACTTCAAGATTGGCCACATCACCAACCACCGCGACGTTCGCGCCGAGCGAGTGTGCTCCGCGCAGCCGCGGCGATCGCAACGTCCCGCTGCGTCGTAGTTGAAAGTCGATTCGCAACTGGTTGCCGTTGTGCAACACCAAGTCCCACGGCCGAGTTGCCATCCGGCCGGTGGCCGCAGTGAGTTGTCGAGTACGAGCTAACGACAGCAGCGCTTCGTCCCAGTTCTCCAAAGAGAGCAGCGGCACTTCATCGGGATGCAGTCGCATCCAGACCAGCGATTGGTCGATCACCCCCGCTTCTTCAAGCCGCACATGTTCCAACCGATGCAGCCCGGCGACATCGGGAAGCCACCGCGCGTTGACCAGCAGCGTGGGCTCATGCGTCAGCCACTCCAAATTGTTGATGGCCGCTTGTGGCTGAGCTTCCCGGTAGGTCTCGGCCAGGAAGGGTCGCACATACGCTCCCCATTCCGCGACCGAGAGATGTTTCAACAAACGTTCTCGCAACGAGGACTGCCCACAGAGCAGCTCGCACACCGGACGCATCCAGGCGATCGGAGCGAAACCGCTCGCCGCCTGATCTTCAAACAACGCGAGACGCATGAGTGTGATTGGTTAAGTGCGACCTGTGCCGCCGCGCGCACCACCGCGACAAAGCCCGCTGGAAGGGGATCAGAAGGGCGGGCTTCTAGCCCAGATCCCCAAACGCGCGAAGAGCGATTGGCTCAAAACGACCTGTCCCAGCGGTCCCATCTTCCGCCCTTCATTTTTCGCCAGCTCGCTCCCGCGTGGTGGGCAGGGCGGCGGAAAATGAAGGCAAGAATCCTCTTGAACAGAAGGCCGCGAAGTTCGCTAAGAATGAAACGCTCTGGCGAGCGGGGCGGCGTCTGCCCCCCGGTGCGTTGATCGCGGAACCGGGGGGCTGACGTCGCCCCGCTCGCCAAATTCATCCGCGATCCTGCCCGGCGGTTTGCCATCCAGTCGCAGAGATTCCGGAGCGAGCCCCAGCCCCCATGCGGTGGTTAATGCGGCAAGCAAGCCGAGATCAGGAATCTCTGTCGGTACGACAAGCATCTCGTGCCGACCTTCCGATAACACGATCATGTCACCACGCACGCACGCAGATCGCCAACCACGTTCGCGTGCATTGATGACCTGGAGGTTGTCGACATCTTTTGAAATCGGAATCGCGCGATCGCCCATCTCCTCAACGAGCTTCGCCAAGTGCGGATCGTCCGCGTTGACGACAACAAACCCGCGCGAGGCACCGACTTGAGCCAGCAACCGCTCGGCAGAGAGTGGCTGCGTCTGCTCTTCACCCCACTGGGCTTGCCCCAGTGGCTCGCGGGTTTCGGCACTACGCAACTCGCCATCGACGTCCCGTAGTGCAGAGGCCAACGAGCCACCCTGACAAGCAGGGTGGGGTTTGTGTGATGTGTTGCTCAACAATACCGCCGCGGCACAGCGATCGAACGGTAAGCCCTCGCGCCGAATGCTCTGGGCAGACAACTGACAGGCAACCGAGTCCACGCGCGGATGCAGCAGCAGCGATCGAACTCGAAACGCATTGTCGCTCGGCTCGGCACATAAGCGGCGTTGACCGAGCCAGGTTCCGTCGCGCGACGCACGGCCGACACGCTCACTACCACATTGCAACCATCGACTCAGCCATCGACAGACATCATCAGTGCTCGAATCGCTCAGCATCGCAATGATCGGAACGTGAGCCTCGTCCGGCCGAGGGAACAAATGCGAGACGATCGCTTCCGGAATCGGCCGCGAGGGTTCGCAGACCGGCCGCATGTGAACTCGGATTGCCGGCTCGGCGTTGATCTCCAAAATGCCTCCGTGTTGTTCGTCCAACGGGTGAAGTAAGTCGGTCGCGATCAAGTCCACGCCTGCGATATCCAGCCCGACCAGGCGCACCGCGTCGATGAGTGACTCGGCGACATCAGGGTGAATCTCGTCTGTTGCGTCGAACATGCCGTCCCCAAGCCAATCACAGCTTTGCCAGCGTAGGTCGATCACTCGGTCAGCGGCGGGAATGGATTGCCAATCGCAACCTTGATGAGCCAACGCGGTTCGCAAATTGTCGTCTGTTGGCACGAAGAACCACGGCCGAGTCTTATCCTCCGCGAGACCACGGCGCAGATCGCTGTTCAATTCCTCGATCAGTTCTAGCACGGTTCGCCGCCCGTCGCCGATGATCCGCGCAGGTTCGCGCCGCACCGCTCCGATGATCCGCTCGCCGACGATCAGCACTCGATAAGGGAAGCCTTCCAACTGTTGCTCGACGAGGACCGCTTCACTGAACTGCCTGGCGTTGCGATACGCGGCGGCCACTTCGTCGCGCGTCCGCAGTCGCAGTGAGACCCCGTTGCCGAAGTCCGCGTCTCGCGGCTTCACGACGACCGGCCAACCGACTTCCGTGGCGGCGGCCCACGCATCGTCCTCGCTGGCCACCGTGCGACCGATCGGCACCGGCAACCCCAGTTGTGCCAGCAGATTCTTCGTGAGCTGCTTGTCCCGCGCGATCGCCTCGGCAATGAACCCCGTTTGATCGGTCACAGCGGTGCGGACTCGGCGTTGCCGCGAGCCTTGCCCGAACTGCACCAAGCTCTCCGCGTCCAACCGATAGGCCGGAATCCCACGCGCCTGCGCGGCGGCAACGATCGGCCCGGTGATGCGACCCAACCGGCGATCATCCGCGAAATCTCGCAGGTCGCTGACCAGTTCCGCGAGCGGCAGAGATTCTTCGCATTCGGCCGCCGCATACCAACGTTGAGCAAGCTCCAGGCAACGCCGCGCAATGAGTTCATCGCCGCATTCGACCGCGCACTGAATGCTGTCGGCGAATTCTGCAAAACGAATCCAACCACGTTGCGTTGGCTCTCCGACCACTCGCAGCAGCGAAAGCCATAACTCGTGCAGAACCTGGCACGGATTCTCATCGGCCCATCCCGCGGTTGTTTGGCCGAGCGACGAAGTTTCCACCGCCAGGCGTTCGTGGATCGCCGACCGCTTGAGCGAGTCGATCTCCACCTCGTCATCAGCGGGAATCCAAACTTCCAACACTGGTGAGTTCGACCAAACATTCGGTCCCGACAAACTCAGCACTCGTTCCGCGCGCATGACGTTTCCCTGTTCTGAACGGCGTGGCTTACGCGGACAGGCGAGCGGGGTGGCGTCAGCCCCGCTCGGCGATCTCAGTCGCGGTCGCGCGACGCTTTGTCCGGCATACGGAGTCAGGCGTCTCGGAATCCAAAACAGGGCGCGCTTTCCGAAAGTCTCTTCGGCGCGGCCGAACGTAGGACCGTTCGGTTGAAATACACTTCGCGTCCTTTGCGACCTTCTGTTCAAAACAAAACCGTGTTTGGACAGAAGGTCGCAAAGGACGCGAAGTAGAACAAACCGTGGCGGAGCAACTTGTGAAACAGTCGTCTCAGAATGCGACTCGATCCGCACCCTTCAAGGCCAGCATCCGCCGGACATCGGTCGGAGTCGCAATCTCCAGCGACAGCTCTTCGATGAGATGTCGAATCTTGCGAACCTGGTCGGCATTCGATTTCGCCAGTTCGCCTTTGTTGAGATAAAGATTGTCTTCCAGTCCGACTCGAACGTTCCCACCCATGATCGCGCCGGTGGTGACGAAGTTGGTTTGATGCTTGCCGGCCGCCAGGATCGACCAGACATAGTCGCTGCCGAAGAGCTTGTCGGCGATCCGCCGCATGTGCAGCAGGTTCTCGGCATCGCAGCCGATGCCACCCAGAATGCCGAAGATCGTCTGCACGAAGAACGGCGGTTTCGCCAAGCCTCGATCGACGAAGTGAGCCAAGTTGTAGAGATGGCCGACGTCGTAGCATTCGAACTCGAACCGGGTGCCGCAGCCTTCGCCGAGCTTTTTCAGAATCGTTTCGATGTCGGCGAACGTGTTCTTGAAGATGAAGTCGCGAGTTCGTTCGAGGTACTGCGGCTCCCAGTCGTGCTGCCAGTTGGGGAATCGGTCGAGCAAGGGAAACAACCCAAAGTTCATCGAGCCCATGTTGCACGAGCACATCTCCGGCTGCAGCCGCAGCGGCGCGGCGAGTCGCTGCTCGACGGTCATGTTGTGTCCGCCGCCGGTGGTGATGTTGATGATCGCGTCAGTCTGCGCTTTGATCTGCGGCAAGAAATCTAAGAAGACCTCGGCCTTGGGAGTCGGGCATCCGGTCTGCGGATCGCGAGCATGGAGATGCAGAATCGCCGCACCCGCCTCGGCGGCATCAATGGCGCTGGTCGCGATTTGATCGGGAGTGATCGGCAAGTGCGGCGACATCGTCGGCGTATGAATCGCTCCCGTAACCGCGCAGGTGATGATGACTTTTCTGGTCGCCGCCATATTGTGCCTCGTTGTTGCTTGAGTTCGTAACGCCATTCCCAAAAAGTAACCCGAAGCGTCAGCGAGGGCGAGCGCTCCGAACGATGTCGTTTTGCAATTAAGGCTTGGTGAGGCGTTCTCCCTCGCTGGCGCTTCGGGTCGGTGTGACTCGCCCCCAAAGGATCAACGCATGACCGATTCAACTTCATTGGAGGGCCGAGCGGCTCTGATTACGGGTGCCGGCATGGGTATTGGCCGCGCAGTCGCTGAATTGCTGGCGGAGGCGGGTGCCTTTGTTGGGCTGCATTGTCATCACAGCGTGGACGGTGCGAACGAAGCGCTGGCGGCGATTCAGCAGCGGGGTGGCGGTGGCGTCGTCTTGCAGGCCGACCTCTGCGATGCCGCCCAAGCGACGCGGATGGTTGATCGTTTCGTCGATACTGCAGGTCGGCTCGACATCTTGGTCAACAACGCCGGCAGTCCGATCGAGCGGCGGAAGATTGAGGATTGCCCGCTCGAATTGTGGCGACAGATCATCGACACCAATCTGACGAGCGCGTTCGTGGTGACCCAACGAGCGATCCCGCATTTGAAGCGGAGCGGTCACGGAGCGATCGTCAACAACTTATCGCTATCTGTTCAAACTGGCGGAGCTAACGGAGCCGGAGCCTACGCGGCCGCGAAGGGCGGGTTGCAAGTGCTGACGCGAACGCTGGCCCGCGAATTGGCTCCGGACGTGCGAGCCAACGCGATCATGCCAGGGGTGATCGAGACTCGGCATCACGAAGTCTTCTCGTCGCCGGAGCGAATGGAGCAATACCGCCGCGAGACTCCGCTGGGCCGCAATGGGACGGCAGATGAAGTCGCAGAGGCGGTGCGGTTTTTGGTGAGCGATGCGGCTCGGTTCATCAACGGTGCGGTGCTCGATATCAACGGCGGGCGGTTTTTGAGGTAGTAGCCCGGACGCGTACGTCCGGGCACCCATTGTTCGGACGTAGGCGTCCGAGCTACTTCGCCGTCTGCCCTTTGAAGAGTTTGCGGTCGATGCGGGCGAGGAACGGGGTCCAGCTTGCGCCGGTGTTGGGATCGTCGGCGATGGTGCGTGCGAACTCGTGGACCTTGGCGTCGAGGTTATCGAGGTGATGCAGCGCGATCGCTTCCGGCGTCATTGGGAGGCGGACGGCTCCGTGCTCATAGGTGCCGTGATGGCTGGCGATCATGTGCTTGAGTCGCAACGCGATCTCGGTGGAGAAAGGCTCGTTGGTCAGTTTCTCGAATTCGGCGATCTTCTGGCTGAGCATCTCGATGCCGATGATGAGATGGCCGAGCAGTTGCCCCTCGTCGGTGTAGACGAAGGCGTTGTCGAGGCTCATCTCACGGACCTTGCCCAGGTCGTGGAGGAAGATGCCGGCCAGGAGGACGTCGAAGTTGACGGCCGGGTACAGATCGCGAATTCGCTTGGCGGTTTCGAGCATGTTGACGATGTGCTCGATCAGTCCGCCGCGGTAGGCGTGATGCGTCTTCACGCCGGCGGCGGCTTTCGCGAGATCGTCCATCAGTGCGTCATCGACAAGGAAGCATTCCATCAGCGTGCGGAGTTGCGGGTGCTCGATCGACATCAGCAAGTCCCGCAGCCGTTTCAGCAGCGCTTCGACGTCGGCGTTGGGACGCTGCTCGAAGTCTTCCGGGTTGAGGATGCTGGTGGGGACGGGCCGGATCTGCGTCAGAATCATTTGCAGGTTGCCCTGATGAAGCTGCACTCGGCCGTGGACTTTGACGAAGTCCCCCGCGTTGACGTTGGCGAGCGATTCCTCGACGACGTTCCACATCAGGCCGGACATGGCTCCCGTGCGGTCTCGCAGCGAGGCGAGCAGAAAGAGGTTCGCTTGCCGGTTGGCTCGAAGCTGCTTGTCTGCGAGTAAGTAGACCTCTTCGACGGTGTCCCCGTCCTTCAACTCTTTCAAAAACTGCCGAGCCATTCGATGAGCCTTCTAAGGCGGCTCAGCGAATTGCGAGCAGCCGAAGGGGGATGTTAGGGGCGGGCCGAAAGCGAAAGAAGGGCGGGGACGCTCGCCGCTTGTCGTGACCCGATTCATCGGGTCCGAGTCTCGCGTTCGACCCCATAAATGGGGTCACTACAAGCGGAGGGGCGCTCGCCCTCGCTGACGCTTCGGGTTAGTGTTTCGGTGGCGTTGACCTTCGGAATTCTTTCGCTCGTGAAATTCGCTGGGACGTGCAGTGGCAGGCATGGTTGGCACAAACAGTGGCTCCGCTCGCGCCGACAAGGTCACACGTCGGAGTAGACGCTCGCTGGCTCGATGGGGCGCACTGGTGTTGTTCGCGATTGCCGTTGTCGGCGGAGTATTGGTGTCGATGGCTCGACAACAGGAACAGGCGCTGGGGGCCGTGGAAGAATTACTGACGGCTGGTGACTTGCGCGACGCTCATCGCGAAGTCGCCGCGTACCAGCGGAAGTATCCGGATGACGGTCGTATGAATGGCCTGCGCGCACGCATTCTTTTGAAAGAGGGACAGCCGCGCGAGGCGGCTCAACTCTTTGAACGATATGGAGCGGCTTCCGCGGTCGATCTGCACGCTTGGGCGCAGGCCTGCATGATGCAGTCACAATGGTCGCTGGCGGCTCCGATTCTGACTCGGTTCTTGCAATTGGCTCCCAACGACACGAACGGTTTGTACGAGTTGATGGTCTGCAACATCCGCATGAGTCGGCTGACGGAAGCGCTCGAACTGGCGGAACAGCTCGCTCGGCTTCCTGGCCAGGAAGTGTTAGGGCACTTGTATCTTGGGACGGTTCAGGACGATTTGAAGAATGAGCAGCAGGCGGTCGAGGAATTCAAACAGGTGCTGCGACTCGACCCTGAGTTGCGGAAGTTGACGGTCCCTGCCGAGGACTTTCTCTCGGAGTACGGTGGCACGCTCGTCAGTTTGGGACGGAGCGATGAGGCGGTCAGCCTGTTGCAGCGTAGTTTGAAAATCCGGCGAACACCGGCTGCGGCGGTCTCGCTGGGCCAGGCGCAGTTGCAGCTTGGAGATGCGCAGCAGGCGGTCGTTCACTGGAAGCTGGCGGTGGAGTTGGACCCGCAGTCTCATCGGGCTCGCGAAGGACTGGCCGATGTCGCGCTGCGCGAGGGGGATGTTAAAGAGGCTCTGGAGTGGCTGCGGCCTTTGGAAGAGAGTCCTCGCCTGGAGCCAGCTACCACCTATTTGTTTCAGCGGATCTATCAACGCTTGGGTGACACATCGCAGGCCGCGATCTGGCAGGCTCGGACGGCGGACCTGCGACAGCAACGCGAGATCGAGTCGGCGGTGGATCGCTTGTTGATTGAAGCTCCCAGTTCCTATTGGGCGCAGGTAGCTCGAGCTTATCGCTTCGCGGAAACGGGAAATTGGCCGGAAGCTCAAAGGGCGCTGCAACAGCTTCGTGATGCCGACCCTCAGCACGCGTTCGTGGAGCAATTCCGAAATGCCGTGAGGACTCGCGGAACGTTGCCGCCCCTGCGCGAGATTCCAATTCGGTTGTTCTGAGGGGAGGTTCCTTTTGAAGAGCTCTGCACAATCTGAGCAATGCGCTCTGGTCTGCCTCCGGCTAGTGATGCTGATGATGTTGTTCGCGTTGGGCTGTCAGGATTCGACGGCATCGAAACCTGCCGCGAGCGCGAGCGCGACCGGTCCCACAGTGGCGGAAGCGGTGCCAATTGCATCGGTGCCCGAACAGCATTCCGCCGACTCCGCTTGGTTCGACGACGTGACTCCCGCGACTGGCATCAATTTCGTTCACGTCTCCGGAGACTCGCCGGAGAAGCCGTTTCCAGCAGCGAATGGGAGCGGATTGGGAATGCTCGATTTCGATCTCGACGGGCTTCAGGACTTACTGTTTCTCACCGGCTCGGCGATTCCGGTGGACGTGAATCGCAAGGAGCCGCGCAATCGCCTGTTTCGGAATCGCGGAGCTTTGCAATTTGAGGACGTCACGTCCGAGTCGGGACTGCGCCATACGGGCTTCAGCGCCGGGCTGGCTGTCGGCGACTTCAACAGCGATGGATTTCCCGATGTGTATGTGACGAGCTACGGCGTCAACCCGCTGTTTCTCAATCGTGGCGACGGTACGTTTGAGGAAGTGGGGGCCTCGTCGGGTGTGGCTCTCAATTCGTGGGGAGCCAGTGCGGCCTGTTTGGACTTCGACAACGACGGTCTGCTGGACTTGTATGTCTGCAACTACGGCAAATGGTCCCCCGAGACGAACCCCTATTGCGGCGACAAAGCTCGCGGCGTGCGAGTGTTTTGCAGTCCGCGCTCGATCGAACCGGTTCACGATGTCTTGTATCGGAACCTGGGAGACGGCCGGTTCGAGAATGTCACTGAAGCAATGGGCTTGGCCAAAGTCACGGGCCGTGCTCAGGGAGTTGTCGCCGCGGATTTCAACAATGACGGCTGGACCGACCTGTATGTCGGCAATGATCTGCACGCGAACTTCCTGTACCTGAATCGCGACGGAGTTCAGTTTGAAAGCGCGGGCGAACGGATGGGTGCCGCCTACGATTACGTCGGCAACATGCAGGCCAGCATGGGAGTCGACGCGGCAGATGTGAATGGCGACGGCTGGCTGGATCTGTTCGTGACCAATTTCGAGGACGAGCACAACGCGTACTACGAAAATCTGCACGGCGAGTTCTTCGATGAAGTGGCTCATCAACGAGGCTTGGCTCGCGAGTCTCTGCCGTGGGTCGGTTGGGGGACTCTGTTCGCGGACTTTGATTTGGATCGGCGACTGGATCTGATCGTCGTCAATGGCCACGTCGATAATAACCGCCGCGAACTGGGACAGGACTCACCGTATCAACAGCCGCCACTCGTCTGGAAGAACACAGGGAGACGTTTTGAATTCCTCGGAGCGGCCGCGGGAAAATACTTTGGGTCGCGATGGTGTGCTCGCGGCCTGTCGGTCGGCGACCTGGACAACGACGGTGCCGTAGACATCGTGATCGGCCACCAGGATGCGGCACCCGCCATCTTGCGAAATCGGAATGGGACGCGAACAGGTGCCGCATCGCGCCTTGTGCAACTGCGGTTGGTGGGAACACGCTCGAATCGTGATGCGGTCGGCTCCCGATTGGCGGCCGGGGGATCGAGCGATGCTCCGCAAGTCCGCATCATTCGAGGAGGTGGCAGTTACCTCTCGGCTCACGATCTTCGGCAGGTGCTCGTCACCGATGGGAACGAACAGATCAACGTCGAAGTCACTTGGGCGAATGGTTTCCACCAAAGACTTGAGGCGCTGCGGCCCGGCTATCAGTATGTTGTCATCGAACCCAACTTGAACGAGTCGACGCCGCGAGTGATCCAGCAAGGGAAACTGCCATGACCGACCTGAATTCTTCCGCGAATGACGTCCCTCTTGCAGATTCCAAGCCCGTGCAAGCTCCTCCCCGCTTGGGCCTATTGCTGGCGCTGGCGATTGGCCTGGTGGTTGTCGGAGCCGGCGGGGTTTATTGGTGGACTTTCGCGGGAGGCGAAAAATGGGTCCACGATCTCGGGATGCCTTCCAAGGCGGCCTATCGTGGAAAGGTCACCTTGGACGGCGCTCCGCTGCGCGGCGGACAATTGACCGCGTGGCCCGATCGAGCAGGTGTGCCCCAGTCAGTCGGTTTCATCCAGCAAAATGGTGAGTTCATTCTGCGCATCGACATTGGCGGCAAGTTCCACGAGGAAGCTTACGTCGGTCGCCACCGAGTCTCTGTCACACAGTTTGAAAAGCAGCAGGGGCCTTCCGCCCCGCGAATGACAACGCCGGTGAAGTACTCCAGTCCGGACACTTCCGGGTTGGTCATCGTGGTCGATCGCAACCCCGCCAAGAATGTTGTGGAACTGAATTTGGTTTCGGATGTACCGCCGCCGGGTGACTCAACACCGAAAACGGAACCTGGCGAATCGGACAAGTCACCGCCTCGCTCACCGGCAAAACCCAATGCAGACACTCCCTGACACCGATTCGCGTCCGAGTCGGCTGCGACCGTTGGTTTGCGCGGGGATCGTCCTGTGCCTGATTGCTGGCGGAGTGTTCCTGGCGACACGCGACGCGACGCTCATGACTTTGCCGGATGAACCGCCACTGGATCCGCTCGCCTCAAAACGGGAGTTGGATTGGGGATATCAGGGAAGTCGAGTGTGCGGTGAGTGCCACGCCGAGATCGCACAAAAGTATGCGACACATCCGATGTCGCGATCGCTGACGAACGTGCTCGATGCGGAGGTTGTCGAAGACTATGAATCCGCGACTCACGTTCGTCCGAAAAACTCCCGTCGCCACTATCGCGTCGAGCAAACCAGCGACTTGGTTGCACATCACGAACTCATCGTGAACCAGGACGACCGCGTGCTCTCCGAATTCGCGGTGGAAATTCATCTGGCACTGGGATCGGGACAACGTGGCCGCAGCTACCTGATCGATCACTCGAATGCGTGGCTGATTTCACCCGTCGCGTGGTACTCCAGCCGAAAACGGTGGGACTTGTCTCCGGGTTACGCTCCGGAGAATCACAAGCGTTTCTCACGCGAGGCGACCGAACGTTGCATCAATTGCCATTCGGGTGGCCTGCGCGGAGATTCCACGTGGCAAGAGCGACCGTTGCGTGAGCGACTGATCGAACTCTCCATCGGGTGCGAGCGCTGTCATGGCCCTGGCGAAAAACACGTCACGTTTCGTCGCGAAATGCAGGACCACCAAACCGGCCGTGATCCAATCCTGCGAATTTCCGATCTCGACCCCGCACGTCGCGACGCGGTCTGCAATCAATGCCATTTGCAAGGTGATGCTGAAGTCCTGCGATCGGGTCGTGATCACGGCGACTTTCGGCCAGGGATGCACCTTGGAGAGGTGTGGGCGATCTTCGTGACGAAGGCCGACACCGCGGGTGATCAGACCGCCTCCGTCAGTCAGGTGATGCAGATGAAGTCCAGTGAGTGTTTCCAAAGGAGCAACTCTCGGCTGGGCTGCATCTCCTGTCACGATCCACATAGTACTCCACCCGACGCGACTCGTGTCGCTTGGTTTCGTTCACGCTGCCTGACCTGTCATACGGAACCTGATTGCAGCGAAACGCTCGCGAATCGGCAAAAGCCCGGAATCGGCGACTCGTGCATTCATTGTCACATGCCTCCATTGAACGCGGACGACGTGCCGCACACGACTCAGACCGATCATCGCATTCTGCGATTCCGGCAGCCCCGCGTCGCTAAGCCACAATTCGCTCCACGACTGAGCGCACTGGAAGTCATCGACCAGGCCGAGTGCGCGGTCCCGAAAGCGGAGTCCGCTCGCGCCGATGCACTCATGCGCGCCGAGCAAGCTTGGCTGTCAGAAAACGTACTTGTCGCACAAAGGGCGAAGACTTCCCTGGAATCGGTCGTCCGAACCAGGCCCGCCGACCTGTTGTCTCACGCACGACTGGGACAGCTCTGCCTGATGTTGGATGAACCGGATTCGGCGGTTGACCACTGGTACAGAGCGTTGGAGACCAAATCTGCCTCGGCGGATTCGACGGAAGTTCTGCAAAATCTCAGTCGGTTGCATTGGTCCCGAGGAGAAATTGCCAAAGCTCTTGATGGCTATCAGAAACTGGCCGATCAACGCCCTTGGGATCCACAAACTCTGCTGTCCTTATCCAAAATCCTGGCGGAATCTGAAGAGACTCAAAAGGCAGTCGTGGTTGCTCAGAAAGCGATTTCCGTGGACCAACACGCGGTCGAGGCTTTTCGATGGCTAGCGGAGCTTTGTCGCAGGACGGGGAACCTGTCCGATCAGAATCGATATTTGCTGCGTGCAGAACTGATCAAGTAGTGTTTCAGTCCGGTCACGAGCATCAAAGCCATCGCCTAACGAACCTGAAGGATTCCTGAATAATTGACGCAAGCCTTTGACAAGGAAGCTCTATTTTGGCAGGCTGTGTCAGAGAAGCGGTGAACATTACTCCGCAATAATTGAGTGTGGTTTTATTACCAAATGGACTTCGGCAGTTGGTCTCTGACACGCCGCGTGTCATGATGAGTTTTGCCATTAAGATCCTTTACGAACTCTTTTTGCAAAGGGGTTGCCATGTCCCGATTGCGCTTTCGGTTCGGTTTCACCTTGATTGAGTTGCTGGTCGTCATTGCCATCATCGCTGTTTTGATCGCCCTCTTGTTGCCGGCTGTGCAACAGGCACGCGAGGCGGCTCGGCGGTCTCAGTGCAAGAATAATCTCAAACAGATCGCACTGGCTTTCCACAATTACCACGATGCCGCGAAAATGTTCCCCGTCAGCATCTCCTGGAGTGGCAGTGATGACTTCCGTGGTGCCTTCTCGGACAAAGTTTTCCTTCTGCCTTACTTGGATATGAAACCCGCGTACCAAAAAACGGACTTTGTGACCGGCTGCGGAGCTTTTGATGCGGGCGGCTGGAACTGTGGCGGTGGGAATCCCAACATCGCCACTCAGAGCTTGCGATTGCCCGTCTTTATTTGCCCCTCCGAACCGAATGCGGTTTCTAGCGGACAGGGCAATTTCAATTACGCGATCAATCATGGGACGTCACACCGCAATCACACGGGAACGCAAGATGCTCGCGCGGTGAATGGCAATCACAACGGCGTCGCGTCGTTCGTGCAGGGGGCGGGAGCACCAAGTTCCCATTGGCTTAGAAGTGACCAGTATGTGAATACCGCCAGAGTCACCGACGGCACCAGTACCACGGCGCTATACGCCGAAACCCAAATCGACTGGCTTGCCAATCAGCCTGGTCCCGATCCCGATCCCGCCCGCCGCCGCACTCAAGTCCATTCCTGGGCTGATTCGTCTCCCAGCACGTCTGCGACTCGCCAACAGTGCATTGGTCAAACCGGGCTGAGCGGGCGGCCAAACATGCGTGGCCGGTCCTGGGCTTGGTCCTTCATGGGAGTTGGCTCGGCCTACAACCACACGATGATGCCGAATGAGAAAACCTGCCACTCTTACACCGACGATTGGGGCGGCTCGAACCTGATGGCGGCGGGCAGCCAGCACTCAGGAATCGCCAACGTCGCCATGGCGGACGGAGGGGTGCGATCAGTCAATCAGACAGTCGCCAACGAAATTTGGTGGGCCATCGGCACACGTAATGGAGTCGAGACCGTCACCGAATTCTGAGCTGTAGATCGGACGTAGCCGCGTTCGCCAGGCCGCATTTTTTTCGGCGTTCACCCGCACTCAGGCGAGTGCGGCTACAGTTCTGAAATCGCTTCAAGTGAAAGGGTCGTGTGCGTTTCGCCTCGACCCTTTTTTCGTGGTAGCCGGGAAGGTTGGTCGGGATTGTGCGAGGCCTGATTGGGACCGTGATCTGCGCCGTCGTGGCCATCGGTGGTTGTGGCGGAGACTCTGCGCCGCAGGCTGTGCTGCCGTCTCAATCTGAATTGAGCGGCGTGCGCAATTCACGTTCCGCGTCGGCTCAAAAAACTCGTCAGGAATTGGATGCGGTGTTGTCGCGGCGTGACGCGGTGGTTGCCGAGTTTCCGCCACGATTCACCGAGGTCTCCGCTGAGCAAGGGCTCGAATTCACGTTTCACACGGACGCCGTTCCGGAACGTTATTTCCTGCCTGAAATCATGGGGGGCGGGGCGGCTTGGTTTGATTTTGATCGTGACGGCTGGCTCGATCTCTTTCTCGTGAATGGGGACGAACTGGAATCGGAGTCTCGGCGACCAAAGCCGCACTCGGATGCCTTGTTTCAGAATCGGGGCGGCGAGTCCTTCGCGGAGATTTCGGGAGTCGCGGGTGCGACCACCATCGGTTACGGGCAAGGCTGTGCCGTCGGCGATCTTGATGGCGATGGGTTTGAAGACCTCTATTTGACCGGTTATCGAACCAGCACGTTGCTGCGTAATCTTGGCGACGGAACCTTCGCGGATCAAACTCTCGAATCGGGTACGCGAAATGATCGCTGGGGATCGGGCGTCGTTTGGCTGGATATTAATGACGATCGACTGCTCGATCTCTTCGTGGTGAATTACCTAAATGTCACGCCTCAAAACCGCGAGCAATGCCGCTTCAGCGGAGTCCCCGGTTATTGTGGACCGGGTCACTATGAGGCGGTTGACGATCGGCTCTTTTTGAATCTCGGCGACGGACGGTTTCGTGATGTCTCTGAAGAGGTGGGGGTGACGATTCCCGACGGCAAAGGTTTGGGAGTGGCGGTCCTCGACTTTGATTTGGATGGGCAGAATGAAATCTACGTCGCCAACGACATGACGCCGAATTTCCTGTTTCAGCGCCAAACGGTTCCTGATACCGGAACCGATCACCCCACTGCGATGGACGTGCTTCCCAAATTCCGTGACGTCGCTCCGATCGCCGGTTGCGCCGTTAGCGACATGGGACTCAATGAAGCGAGCATGGGAGTCGCTTGCGCTGATTTCGACAACAACGGGTATTGCGACATCTTCCTGACTCATTTCTACGCGCAGAAAAACACGCTGTATCGCAACTTGGGAGGGCTGCAATTTGAAGACGACAGTCGCCGTTCCCGCTTGGTGGCGATCAGCCACGATCGGCTCGGCTTTGGGACCGTGGCCTTCGATTACGACCGTGACGGAGCGACGGACTTGTTGATCGCGAATGGTCATGTCTTGGGACCGGAGCACAAGCCGTTCGCAATGTTGCCGCAGATCATGCGCAATGATGGCATGGCGCGATTCGAGGACGTCGGGCCTCAATCCGGGGATTACTTTCGACAACTCAGCGTTGGGCGCGGTGCCGCTGGAACAGATTTCGATAATGACGGCGACCTGGACCTGCTCGTCACGCATCTTGATCGGCCCGTGGCATTGCTGCGCAACGACACGGTCACTCCCCATCATTTTCTGGGAATTGAGTTGCGGCGAGCGGATCGAATTCCCGCTCAGGGAACGCAGGTCATCATCGAAGCAGGCACGCGACGAATCACGAGTATGAGCATCGGTGGCGGAAGCTATCTCTGTGTCAGTGACCCGCGCCTGCTGATGGGGCTTAAAGATTGGAGCGAACCCGTGACGCTGGAGATTCGCTGGCAATCCGGCACTGTCGCTCGTTACGAGAACGTCGCCGTGGATCGTTATTGGCTGGCTATAGAAGGCCGCGAATTGCTGCCGACATTTTCAGGAGCTTCGCCACCGTGAGAGTTCGCGCTGCGCGGTTGCTGTTGGTCGGAGTGCTCGGAATCGGAGCCTACTTCGGTATCACTCGCATTGTCGCGCAACGGTCGCTGCAACGTGCGAAAACCGCGTTCGGATTGCAGGACTGGCGAACCGCACGCGGCGAACTGCACTCCTACCTGAAGGTGTACCCGTCGAATGAGGAAGCGCGCCTGCGATTGGCGGAGGCTTACTTCAAGGACTCCGCGTTGAACTCAGAGCGGGCCGTCAGTTCGGCGATTCAGCAATTGGGTTTCATCCGCCGCGAGTCGCCGCTGTGGCCAGCCGCTCGCGTTCAAGAGGCGCGTATGTGCTTGTTCGTCCGAATGCAGACTCACCGGTCCGAACGTCTGCTCCGCGAATCGCTGGCGGCAGATCCTGAAAATGTGGAAGCCCATTATGTGCTTTGGAAACTCTTGGACCTCACGGGCCGATCGCATCTGGCAGAGCCGCACTTTCGAAAAGTCCTGGAATCAACGCCTCTCGAAAAGCGCGCCTTTTGTTTGCGCGAGTGGTACATGAGTCAGTTCTATCCCGCCACGGCGAATCCTGAGATTGATCGACTCATGGGCTTTCTCGAACCAGGCGCGGCCCATGACGCCTCCACAGAGTCCCGCCGCTTGGTGAGGTTTCGCGAACAAGAACCGCGAGCGGCACTGAACCATGCGGATGTCGCACGGTGGTTTTCTCTCGAAGGCGATCCCAAGGCGGCGCTGGAGTTATTGCAACAAGCATTGGACACAACCGACGCGCCACTCGAAGAGCCATTCTTCGTGGCGACCTTGGCCCAGGTTCTGTACGACCTCGGAGAATTCGACCGCGCCCTCAAGATCTACAAAGCCTGGCCAGGCGAGCGATCAGGCTATGAATACTTCCGCCTGGAAGCCATTTTTTCCGACGAGGTCGATCGGAATTACGAACAGGCTATCGTCGGTTATCGCAAAGTGATCGCGATCTGGCCCGGTCAGGCGGACTGGCGAATCCAAAATCGACTGGCGCGTTGCTTGGCGAAAGCGGGGGACGAAACCGCCGCCGAGGAGATGCGGAGTCAGGCCAAGTCCGTCGAATTACTCATGGAGACGAAGGTCCATTCTCCATTACGGAAGGCGTTGGCCACTCCGGATCAACTTGAAAATTGTCAGCAAATGTCGCAATTCTACGAGCAACTGGGATTGGCCTTTGAAACGCAGCACTGGCGAGAACAAGCCCAACGATTGGAGTCCGTGCCAAATCCAAGTCACTGACGATTCGCCAACGAATCAGCGTCCAACGATTGGAGATGAGTGTTCCTGGTTGGCACGCAACGCGTGTGGAATCGGATTGAGTCGCGAACTTGTTTTGGAGTTTTCGTAGCCCATTCACAAAAAGTGGAGATCGAGAAATGATGACTTTTCAGCGCTCCGTTGTTGCCAGCGGTTTATGCCTTGGCTTTCTGTTTGTTTCTGGCTGCGGAAGCTCGGAGCTTGGTCCGGCCGATCCGAGCAAGGTGCCGGTCGTCGATCCCGCCGTCGTCGAGAAGGCGATGAATCAAGAAGAGGCCAAGAAGCACTTGCCGAAAGGGGCGAAGCCGTTCAAGCCCGGTGTGATGCCTGAGTCTGCGCCTAGCAAGTAATCCGATTGAGCACCTTCGTTCGTAGTGGTCCGATTGATGAGATCGAGACCGACCTCATCAATCGGATCACTTCAAGCCATCATTATTTCGTGGCGCAGTTCGGGCCGGGTTGTCCTGCCGTGCAAGTCGGGCAGGTCGGCTGAGGGCAGACCGGGGTGCAGACCGTGTAGGGCACCTGACGGCAGACGACTCGCGGCACGCAGTAGCTTTGCTTCACCGGCACTTGGCGAGCCACGCAGCGAGTGCGAGTCTCCATGCGGGTGTAAGGCACTTGCTTGCAGACCGTGTAGGGAACCTTGCGAGTGCGAGTCTCGGTGACCGTGGTGCAAGTCGTGTAGGGCACCTTTTTCGTGTAGCACTTCTCCGTCCACGAGCAGGTGACATACGGCACTTTGCGAGTGCGGCATTCCTGTCGAGTCGAGCAGGTCGTGTACGGCACTTTGCGAGTGCGCGTCTCAGTGGTCATCGTGCAGGTCGTGTAAGGAACTCGGCAGGTGCGAGTCTCTTGAGTCATCGAGCAAGTCGTGTACGGCACTTTGCGAGTGCAGGTCTTTGGCACCGTGCGGCAGACTTGGTAAGGGACTCGGCAAGTGCGAGTCTCCGGCACCCACTTGGTGCAGCAGACCGCTTGTTTGACGACTTTCGGGCACCAGACTTTGCGACAGCAGACGGTCGGCGGGCATTGAACTTGAACTGTTCGGCAGCAGCCCGGCTTGTAGGTGCAGCAGCCGGTGCAGGAGTCTTGGCTCCAGGCTCCGGGGTCTTGCACGCACTTGTTGATGACTGGGCCGGGGACGCACTCGCTGACCGTCTTCCATTCGCCGCAGCAGACATCGACGTACTTTGTCTCGGTGCAGGGGCGGCAAACGGTGTAGCAGACGTCCTTGTAGCACGTCTCGGAAACCACTTCGCAGGTCGTGTAGCACTCGTCGCGCCAGCACGTTTGCGTCACCGGTTTGCAGACGGTGTAACAGACATCGCGGTAGCAGGTTTGATAGCAGGGCTTGCAGACGTTGTAGCACTCATCACGCCAGCACGTTTGCACGCAGGGGACGCATACGGTGTAGCACTCGTCGCGGTAGCAGGTTTGATAGCAGGGAACGCGCATCGTGCAGGTCTCGTCGCGCCAGCAGGTTTGAGTCACTGGGCGGCAGACGGTATAGCACTCGTCGCGATAGCAGGTTTCGTAGCAGGTCCGAGTGCAGCAGACGGGAACCTGTTCGCACTGCTGATCGTAGACCGTCTGGTAGCAGATCTTTTCGCAGCGATCCCACACGACGTCCTGAACCGTCTTGTAGCAAGTCGTGCAACACTGCTGAGCTTGGCAGAGATCACCACACGGAGCGCAGGTTGAAGTCGGGCAACAGTTGTAGCTGGCTGCTCCACAATATCCGGCTTGAGCGACTTGCGTCCCCGCCAACAGCAGGAACAAAACGCTTGCCATGACGCACGTCTGGCGTTTCATCGCACGCACTCCTCTGACCTTGTCTGATGCTTGATCGTGATGGCGGTCCACTCCGTGGGCCGATGCCCACTCCGTGGACTCACCGGGAGCCTTCTCACTTGTCGTCATCGTCCATCGGCACTCGGCCGCTGAAGACTGTGCCCAAAGCCGATCGCTGTTGGCGGATGGCAGCCGAAAATGTCGGCGCAGCTTTACAGACCGCTACAACTCACCTAGTTGTCGCGGTCGAGCGGCAAGAATTGCCATTGGGAGGGGGATCAAAGTAGACGAGTCACTCTGTAACTCGATTCGAGTCACGGAGTGGCTCGTCTACTTTGCTCACTTCGGCTCATCGACCACCGTCTCGGCCGCAAGCCGGCTGAGCAATATGTCGGGCCGTTCCTCGATGACTAGCAAGCCGCGATGTTTCGGCTTGATGAATCCTTCTTGCACCGCGTGATCGACCAACCGCACGAGCGGATCGTAGTAGCCGCCGACGTTCAGCAACCCGGTCAGCTTGGAATGCAGTTTCAACTGCGACCACGTCACGACCTCAAAGAATTCCTCGAACGTCCCGAATCCGCCCGGCATCGCGATGAAGGCATCCGACAACTCGGCCATCAACGCCTTGCGAGCGTGCATCGAACCGACCACCCGCATGTCGGCGACGCAGGGATGCAAGAGTTCTTCGGTCGCCAGCGATTCGGGAATGACGCCGATCACTTCGCCTCCCTCGGCCAGGACCGCGTCTGCGATCACCCCCATCAGTCCGATGCTGCCTCCGCCGTAGACTAGACCGATCCTCTCGCGGACCAACAGTCGTCCCAATTCGACAGCCGCTGCTCGGTATCGTTCGTCGGTTCCGACCTTCGATCCACAGAACACACACAGACGCCGCAGTCTCATGATCTTTCCTTCGCTTCTACGAACTCATCGAGGTCGCGGAGTTTGAAAACTCGCGTGCCACTCTGCAAACTGCCGTCACCTTTCTGGAAACGTCGAACCTCTTCCGCTTGCTCAAGGAATTCCCGCCATGTCTCGCCGCCTCAGCCGTCGTCAGTTTCTGGGAACCTCCGCCGCCGCGACCGCGTGGTGGGTGGGGATGTCCGATCGCAGCTTTGCTCAATCGAAGTCGCCGAATGAAAAGCTGAATCTCGCGATCGTCGGCGTTGCCGGCAAAGGGGGCGACAACGTCAACAATCTCGTCAGCGAGAACATGGTCGCGCTGTGTGACGTCGATCGAAATAATCTCGGCAAAGCGGGCGAGCGATTCCCGGACGCGACGAAGTTCGAGGACTATCGCGAGATGTTCGACAAGATGTCCGGCAAGATCGACGCGGTCGTCGTCTCGACCGCCGATCACACGCACGCTCCCCCCAGCGCGCTGGCGATGACGCTGGGCAAGCACGTCTATTGCGAGAAGCCGCTGGCTCACACGGTGCGTGAGGCTCGCGTGTTGGCGGGGTTGGCCAAGAAGCACAAAGTCGCCACGCAGATGGGGACTCAGATTCACGCCGGCGACAACTACCGCCGAGTCGTCGAGGTCATTCAAAGCGGCGCGATCGGGCCGGTTCGCGAGGTCTACAACTGGTGCAACAAAGGTTGGTCCGACGGTCGCTTCGGAGCACCGAAGCCGGCCCCCGCGCATCTGAATTGGGATGTGTGGCTCGGTCCGGCCAAGCAGCGCGAGTTCTGCGACGGCATTCATCCGGCCAACTGGCGACGCTTCTGGGAATACGGCTCCGGGACGTTTGGCGACATGGCCTGTCACGTCATGGACTTGCCGTTCTGGGCGTTGAATCTGCGATACCCGACCTCCGCCGCGTGCGAAGGTCCGGAGCTGCATCCCGACGGAGCACCCGCCTGGACTAAGTGCGATTTCGATTTTCCCGCTCGCGGTGATATGCCAGCCGTGAAGTTTCATTGGTCGGATGGCGGCGCGCATCACGATCTCGTCAAGAACACGAAAGACCCCAGCGGCCGGTCGCTCAGCGAATGGGGACTCGGTGCGCTGTTCGTTGGCGACAAGGGAATGCTCGTTGCCGACTACGGTCGATACATCTTGCTTCCGCAAGACAAGTTCGTGGACTTCAAAGCTCCAGAGAAGTCGATCCCCGCTTCGGTCGGGCATTGGCGCGAGTGGGTCCAAGCCTGCAAGACTGGCTCGCCGACGACTTGCAACTTCGATTACTCCGGTGCATTGACGGAGACCGTGCTGCTCGGCATTGTCGCGTTCCGTGCCGGAGAAAAGCTCGATTGGGATTCCGCCGCGCTGAAGGCACGCAACTCATCAAAGGCGGATTCGTTCGTGACCAAGGATTATCGCAAAGGCTTTGAGGTCGCCGGACTGTAGGACGGGCACTCCTGCCCGTCTCATCTCTCACCCAGGACGGGTAGAAGTGCCCGTCCTAATCACTTCAACGAAAGACCGAACCATGCTCAACATCTCGAAAACTGGTGCGTTGGATTTCCTGTCTCTGGGTGCTCTCGTGCATCGGCTCGACACCGGCATCATCCCGTTCCGCAAGGCGACAAAGTGTGACATCCACGTCAGCGGCGGCGAATTCAACGTCGCGGCAAATCTCTCGGACTGCTTCAAGCTGAACACCGGCATTGCCAGCGCGATGGTCAATTACCCGGTCGGCGACCTGATTGCCGAACGAGTTCGCGCGATGGGGGTGAAGCCGTTCTACAAACAATTCAAGCATGACGGCGTGACGGGTCCGAACATGGCGACGGTTTACAGCGATCAAGGTTTGGGAGTCCGTGCTCCCGTCGTGTTCTACAACCGCTGCAACGAGGCGGCCGCTCAGCTCAAGAAGGGAGACTTCGATTGGAAGTCGATCATGGCTGGCGGCGTGCGCTGGTTCCACAGCGGTGGCATCTTCGCGGCGCTGTCGTCCACGACTCCCGATCTGATCATCGAAGGGATGCAGGCGGCAAAGGCGGCGGGAGCGATTGTCTCGTTTGATCTCAACTTCCGCGCGAAGCTCTGGCAGATCTCCGGTGGCCTGGAGACGGCTCAAGCGACGCTGCGACGAATCTGCGAGAACGTCGATGTCGTCGTCGGCAACGAAGAGGACTTGCAGAAAGGTCTCGGCTTGAAGGGGCAAGACGTCGAGACCAAAGGCAAGCTCGACCCCGCCGCGTTCTTCGGCATGATGGACGACGTCGTCAAGCAACTGCCGAACGTCAAAGGCGTCGCCACCACGCTCCGTGAAGTCCACACGACCAACAAGCACGATTGGAGCGCCGTCTGCTGGCTCGAAGGGAAGACGTATCAGGCTCCAACATGTGAACTCGGCGTGTATGACCGTGTCGGCGGTGGCGACGGCTACGCGGCCGGCTTCATCTATGGCCTGTTGACCGGCCGCCCGCCGGAAGAGGCAATCCGGCTCGGCTGGGCTCACGGCGCGCTGCTCACGACCTTCCCCGGCGACACCACGATGGCGACCGTCGATCAAGTCGAAGCCTTCGCGAAGGGTGGCTCGGCGCGGATTCAGCGGTAGCACTATGTAGCCATCGCGCTCCCGCGTGATGAGCCGAACGCTTCACACGGCTGGCATCACTGAAAAAAGTCGCCGCCAGGAAGCGCTCGGCTCGTCACGCGGAGCGATGACGGCTACGGAGATCAGCATGGGCTTCATCAATATCTCCGAGTTTCAGCCGATTGAACCGGTCCCCGGTTGTCGGATGCGGACTCCGTTCGGCAAGAACTTGATGCTCTCACATCTCGAAATGGATGAAGGGGCCGAGGTGCCGCTGCACTCGCATCCGCACGAGCAAGGTGGGATGTTGATTCGCGGCACGCTGGAGTTGACGATCGGCGATGAGACTCGACTCTGCCAACCCGGTTCGATGTTTTTGATTCCGCCAAACGTCAAACATCGAGCGGTGGCCGTTGGCGGCCCCTGCTTGGTGCTGGACGTCTTTAGTCCCGTGCGCGAGGACTACGCCGAATTGGTGAATCACTACATCCCACCCGTCGGCAAGACGGAGTCGTGATGCAGGAAGGGGATCGGTAACAGAAAGATGGAGGACAGAAAAATGCAGAGATTCCAGCGCCGCTTGTCTTATCTTTCTGTCCTAACTTTTTCTGTTCTTAGCATCTGCCTCTCGGTCTCAAACGCTTGGTGCGATGAACTCCCAACACCGCGTCTGCCGCGCGACAAGCTGCTGCTCTATCGCGGCCCCAACAACGAGCAACAGCCGGTCAAGACGCCGGCCGATTGGCTCAAACGCCGCGCGGAGATCGTCCAAGGGGCACAGGCCGTCATGGGCAAGCTCCCCGGCAAGGAGAAACGCTGTCCGCTCGACGTGAAGATCGACGAGCAAGTCGATTGTGGCACCTACATGCGACGGCTTGTGACGTATTCTTCGGAGCCAGATTCGCGCGTGCCGGCGTATCTCTGCATTCCGAAAGCCGTGCTGGATGACAGCGGCAAAAAAGCTCCTGCCGTGCTCTGTCTTCACGGAACGGACAACGTCGTCGGTCACGGAGTGGTCGTCGGATTGGGCGGTCGACCGAACCGGCAATATGCCAGCGAACTCGCCGAGCGCGGCTATGTCACGCTCGCGCCCAATTACCCACTGCTCGCGAAGTATCAGCCGGATGTGAATGCACTGGGTTGGCAGAGCGGGACGCTCAAAGCCGTGTGGGACAACATGCGCGGACTCGATCTGCTCGAATCGCTGCCGTACGTGAAAGCGGGAGCGTTTGGCACGATCGGGCACTCGCTCGGCGGACACAATTCGGTCTACACGGCGTTCTTTGACGATCGCATTCAAGCGGTCGTGTCGAGCTGTGGACTCGATTCGTACCTCGATTACTACGATGGGAATGAGAAGAACTGGTTTCCCGAAAAGGGTTGGTGTCAGACACGGTACATGCTCAAGTTAGGCGAGTATCGTGGTCGCTTGCAGGACATCCCGTTCGACTTTCACGAGCTGGTGGGAGCGTTGGCTCCGCGCCACGTGTTGATCGTTGCGCCGCTGAAGGACTCGAACTTCCGAGCCGCCAGCGTGGACCGCGTGGCGGCGGCTGCTCGCGAGGTTTTCAAGCTGCACGGCCACGAAGACCGCTTGCGCGTCGAGCACCCCGACTGCGATCACGATTTTCCGAACGAGATGCGGCAGCAGGCTTATGAACTGTTCGACCGCGTGTTGCGATAATCCACGCTCTTGGCGAGCGTGGCTACCAATTTTCGATGCCCCAAAGGAAACGATCATGCCGTTCTCACGCCGCCAATTCCTCACCACCACCGCCGCCGCGATCGTTGCCGCTCCGGCTGTCGTCGCCGCCAGCAAGACTGATAAGCCGCTGATCGTCGGCGAAGGGGAGCATCGCTTCGAGGTCCAGCACGAGTGGCCGCAGCTTCCCGAAAAATACACTTGGCAGACGACGCACAACGTGGCCGTCGACAAGTCAGGCAATCTCTACGTCATCCACGAAGGGCGAGCCGACCTGAAAGATCACCCATCGATCTTCGTGTTCGATCCCGAAGGAAAGTTCATCCGCGCGTTCGGTGCTCAATTTCAGGGTGGCGGTCACGGGATCGAGATTCGCCAAGAAGGGAGCGAAGAGTTTCTTTATGTCTGCGCGTATCAGCATCTCAAGACGTTCGCCAAGATGGATCTCAAGGGTGGGATTGTCTGGCAGCAATACGCCCCGATGGAGTCCGGCGTGTACGCGCCGGGTGAGAACACTCGGCCGGAAGATCGCCCGGAACGGGACAAAGTCTGGGGGCCGAATCGGTTCTTACCGACGAACTTTGCGTTTCTCGATGACGGCGGTTTCCTGTTGATCGACGGCTACGGAGCGTCCTACTGCCACCGCTACAACAAAGACGGCAAGTGGATCAGTTGCTTCGGGGGCGTCGGCGACAGCGAAGGAAAGTTTCGGACTCCGCACGGAGTGTGGGTCGACAAGCGCGAGGGCCGCACGCCGTCGATCGTCGTCTGCGATCGAGCTCATCACACGCTGCAATACTTCTCGATGGACGGCAAGTACCTCGAAACGATCAAAGGTTTCGGCCTGCCGGCCAATGCCGAGACTTGGAAAAACCTGCTCTGCATTCCCGAACTGCACGCGCGCGTCACGCTGCTTAACGAGAAGAATGAAGTGGTCGCTCGGTTGGGTTCGGATGTGGAACGTGTCACGGCCAAGGACGGCGGTCAGATTCGCGGCGACAGGTCGAAGTGGGTCGACGGCAAGTTCGTGCATCCGCATGACGCATGCTTCGCGGCGGACGGCAGCATCTTTGTCGCCGAGTGGGTTGGGACCGGACGCGTGTCGAAGCTGAAAAAGTTGGGATAACAGCCATCAGCTTTCAGCCGACAGCCGGCTGAAAGCTGTGGGCTGTCGGCTGTTATCACAAAACCAAAAGGCCAATCATGCGAAACCACAAGAATCTCATGTTCTGGGAGGAACTCATCCGCGTGTTGGTTCGCAGCTATCGGTTCGCGACGTCGCTTCCCGGCAATGACCAGTTCGCGCTCGGAACCGAGATCAAACGGCAGGCAGTTCGGGTGCGGACGAAAGTGGTCGCGGCCGGGTCGATTGAATCCCCCGTGGAATCCGTCAATGCATTGGATGCCGCTTATCAAGCTCTTAAAGAGATCGGCTCAAGCATTGAGTTTGCGGTGGAACTCGGCAGGACGAAGCCGGAACTCGTCGCGGATCTCTTGGAAAGTTTGGACCGTCTCGCCGGAGCCGTGTTTTCATATCGCCGGTCGATGTCGTAGCGTTGCACTCGGCGGCGAGGTCAACACAATACCACGACGCGCTTCACGACACACAACAACCGCAACCGGAGATGACGACTATGTCCAATCTTGTGCAGAAGACCGCTCCCGATTTCACCGCCACCGCGCTCGATGGCGGTAAATTCCGCCCGATCACGATGTCCGAGTACCGCGGCAAGTACGTCTTGCTGTTTTTCTACCCGCTCGATTTCACGTTCGTGTGCCCGACCGAGATCACCGCGTTCAGCGACAAGGCGGACGAATTCGCCAAGCGTGGTTGCCAAGTGCTCGGCGCGTCGGTCGATAGCCACTACACGCACCTGGCTTGGACGGATGTGCCGCGCGACAAAGGTGGCCTTGGTGAGATCAATTATCCGCTGGTCGCCGACTTGACCAAGTCGATCGCTCGCGATTATGGCGTACTGATCGAAGAAGCGGGGATTGCGCTGCGGGGCCTGTTCCTGATTGACAAGGCGGGCGTTGTGCGACACGCACTCGTTAATGATTTGCCACTGGGCCGCAGCGTGGACGAGGCGCTCCGAATGCTCGACGCGTTACAATTCTTCGAGACCAACGGCGAGGTCTGCCCGGCCAACTGGAAGCCCGGTTCCGCGTCGATGAAGCCGGACCCGAAGGGAAGCCAAGAGTATTTCTCAAAGTGCGCGAAGTAGTCTCGCAAAGCACTCAGGCGACCGGGGGGGGGCTGACGCCTCCCCGCTCGCCAAAGGCAGGTGCGCCATGCAAAACGTCGAAGTCGCGCGCATCTTTGAAGAACTCGCCGACCTGTTGGAACTCAACGGCGCGAACCCCTTCCGCGTGCGAGCGTACCGCAACGCCGCTCGCACGATCGAAGCGTTCTCCGCCGACGTGTCGGCGATGGTCGAACGCGACCCGGGCGAACTGCTGCAATTGGAAGGAATCGGCAAAGATCTTGCTGACAAGATCGTCGTCATCATTCGCACCGACCAGCTGCCGCAGTTGGAAGAGTTGAAAGCGAAGATTCCGCCCGGCGTCGTACAGATGCTGCGCATTCCGGGACTCGGCCCAAAGAAAGTCGCCGCGCTCTTCAAAGAGTTGGGCCTCGAAACGCTCGACGCGCTCAAGCAAGCTGCCGAGCAAGGTCGCATCGCGGCGCTCAAGGGTTTCGGCAAGAAGACCGAGCAATCGATTCTCGAAGGACTCGCCCTCGCGACCGAAGCGAGCCAGCGTGTCTTTCTCGCCGATGCGAAGACTGAGGCGGACGCGATCGTCGCCGACCTGCAGCAGCTCAGCAGCATCACGCAAGCAACGGTCGCGGGAAGTTGCCGGCGTCGGAAGGAAACGGTCGGCGATCTCGATGTGCTCGTGACGTCGTCCGATCACAACGCCGCGATGGATCGACTGGCGGCGAATTCGCTGGTGGTGAAAGTGCTGGCTCGTGGAGACACGAAGCAGCGCGTGCGGTTGCGATCGGGATTGGAACTCGACCTGCGAGTCGTCCCCGACGAATCATTCGGAGCCGCATCGCAGTACTTCACCGGCTCGAAAGAACACAACATCGTCATCCGCAGGCGAGCGCAAGAACGTGGCTTGAAGCTCAATGAATACGGCCTGTTTCGCGGCGACGAACTGGTCGCAAGTCGTACTGAGGAAGATGTCTACGGCGCCGTCGGTCTGCCGTGGATTCCTCCCGAACTGCGTGAGAATCGCGGCGAGATCGAACTGGCCGAACAAGGCAAGCTGCCGAAGCTGATCGAGCTCGAAGACATTTGCGGTGACCTGCACATGCACACGACGGCGACCGACGGCATGAACTCAATCCGCGAAATGGCCGAAGCAGCCAAGGCTCGCGGGCTGAAGTACATCGCGATCACCGATCACTCGAAGCGAGTCACGATGGCCAACGGTCTCGATTCCGAACGACTGCGAGCACACTGGAAAGCCATCGACAAAGTTCGCGGAGAAATCAGCGGCATCGAAATCCTGAAAGGGATCGAATGCGACATCCTCGAAGACGCGACGATGGATTTGCCGGATGACGTACTGGCCGAAGCCGACTGGGTGCTGGCCGTTTTGCACTACGGCTTGAAACAACCGCGCGAGCAAATCGACAAACGACTGCTCAGCGCGATCCGCAATCCGCACGTCGATGCGATCGGACATCTTTCCGGCCGCCTGGTCAATCAGCGACCGGGAGCCGATCTGACGTTTGAAGACGTCCTCAAAGCCGCCGCCGATCACGGCACGTGGTTGGAGATCAACGCGCATCCCAGCCGACTCGACCTGGACGACATCCACGCCGCCGCCGCGAAGGACCGAGGCATCCCAATCGTCATCAACACCGACGCTCACAGCACCGCCGGCTTCGATGTACTGCGGTACGGAATCTTTCAAGCACGCCGTGCGGGGCTAGAAGCGAACGATGTTGCAAACACACGAATATTCAAAGACTTTCAAAAGCTGCTAGGTTGAGATGCCGGCTCACGGCTTTCGGCCGGGTGCCGTGAGCCGAATGCCGACAGCCGTTATCACACTTGTTATTTCTCTCGTCGGAGACATTCCAATGGACTCGCGATATCACATCGCCGACACCAGCCAGATCATCTCTCCAGCATTGGTCGTGTTTCGCGAACTGCTCGAAGACAACTTGCGGCGGATGGTCGAGATCGCCAAACGGCCCGATCGGCTGCGTCCGCACTGCAAAACACACAAGACGCGCGAGATTGCTCGGATGGAGTTGGAACTCGGCATCGTCAACCACAAATGCGCGACGTTTGCCGAAGCCGAGATGCTCGCCAGTGTTGGCATCAAAGACATTTTGCTGGCGTACAACCTTGTCGGTCCGAACCTGCGGCGTGCCGTCGAATTCGTAAAGCAGTTTCCCGACGTGACGTTGTCCGTCACTGCCGATCATCCGCGCGGTATCGCGTCTCTGGGTGAGGCGATGGATACCGTCGGACGACGAATCGACGTACTGCTCGACATCGACGTCGGTCAGCATCGCACGGGGGTTCCAGTCGGCTCGCACGCGGCGGAGTTGTATCGGCAGATCGCCGCGACCCGCGGGTTGAAGCCGGGAGGCTTTCATGTCTACGACGGACATCAACATCAACTCTCGCGAGATGATCGCCGAGTCGCCGTGCTCGCGGAATTCGACAAGGTGCGAGTGTTCCGCGACACCTTGGTCGCATCGGGGCAATCGGTGCCGCGCATGGTCTGCGGCGGTACCGCGTCGTTCCCGATCTATGCCGAGATGGACGATCCGACGATTGAACTCAGCCCCGGCACCTGCGTATTGAATGATGTCGGATACTCCGAGCACTTCCCCGATCTCGTCTTCCCTCCCGCTGCCGTGATGCTGACACGAGTCGTCAGCCGGCCGTCCGCCGACCGCATCACGCTGGACCTCGGTTACAAAGCGGTCGCGTCTGATCCGCCAGCCGGGCAGCGTGTGATGTTTCCCGACCTTCCCGATGCCAAACAGGTTTTGCAAAACGAAGAGCACCTCGTGTTGCAAACGTCCCGCGCGAACGAGTTTCAGCCGGGAGACGAATTGATGGCGATCCCACGACACGTCTGTCCGACGTGTGCGTTGCATCGAGCGATCTTCGTCATCGCGGGCGGAGAACTCGTCGATCAATGGGAGGTCGCTTCGCGCGATCGTTGGCTGACGATTTGAATCGAGTCGCTGGTGACCTTCAGCGCGATTTGAACTTTCGACCGACGGTCAGGTTGTTGGGTATGCCGTCCGGGTATTGTTTGAGAAGCCAGGCTTCAATCTGCTCGGCGCGATGCTCCGGGTGTGGGTGTGAGCCGAGCCATTCGGGTTGGCGATTGCCGTGAGAGACTTCGGAGAGGATCTTCATCACGCCCAACATCTGCGAAGGATCGAAGCCGGCGGCGGTCATCGCTTCCAAGCCGAATTCATCCGACTGGGTTTCGTCTCCTCGGCTGTAGCTCAGGCTCACCATCGAATTGACCATCGCCGCCACCTGCTGATTGGCGCGGCCGGAGTGGCGGCCATCGCTGCTGCCGACGCCGACGGCCGTTACGAGGGTCTGTCCGAACTGGCCTTGGGCCATGTGCTGCGCGCCGTGACGATGAATGACATGCCCGATCTCGTGGCCGAGCACTCCCGCCAACTGCGCTTCGTTCTGCAGGCGTTTGAGCAAGCCGTTCGTGATAAAGATCTGCCCGCCCGGCAAGGCGAAGGCGTTGACCATGTTTGAGTCGCGCAGCAGATGGAACTGAAATTTGTATTGGCTCTTTGAGGCGACGCTCTCCGCAACCAATCGCTCGCCGACTTCGCGAACCAGCGTGGCGGATTGCGAGTGGGGATCAACTTCGCCTCCCATTTGAGCCGCCATCGAGGGAGCCGACTGCATGCCCAGTGCGATCTCCTGCGAAACCGACATCGCGACGTGCTGCTTCTCTCCGGTGACTGGATTGACTTGCGTGCTGGCCAGAAACCGGAACGCTCCGAAGAGTACCAGCACGCCCGCAATGATCCACTGTGGTGGGATGCGAAATCCGCCTCGATCGGAACGATAGCCGTAGGACATGACGCTGCACCTTGTTGAAGGGGAAACTCAAACTGACCAGTTCGTTGCACAACTTTCCGTGAGATGCGCAGGCGAACGGGGCGGCGGCAGCCCCCCGGGGTATTGGTTGCCAGACCGGGGGGCTGACGCCGCCCCGCTTGCCTAGCTCGTTTCTGGCTGTGCGAAGTATCGCAAGCCAGTGCTGCGAGAGAACAGCAAACGTCTGGTCCTCTCCGCAAACGCATCTTCACTTTCTGACGGCCGGTGAGAGAATCCCAGCATCATTTCGGTCGGCGTTATCGGTGCCGGCTTCGGGCTGTTCGGCCCATTCCTGTCTTTCTCGTTTTTCATTTCTCTTCTTCAGGGAGACTGGCCATGTCAGAGCCAAGTCCGCGTTCGTCGTTGGTGCGTTGGCTGTACACGCACAATCCGTTTTATGCCATCAGCGCGGCACTCATGCTGTATGCCGTGCGGGCGGGGTATGGAGAACTCCAGATTGGGTCCATCAACTGCTGGGTGATGATGGGCGTGTTGGCGGCGTACACGCTGCTGCTGGCGGGAGTCGGCGTGTGCATTGTGCGGTTGGGCCGAGTCTGGGAGGACGCTCGATCGATTCTGTTGTTGCTGCTGTTGTTCTTCTTGGCCGTGTCGATCAGCGCGGATGATTTGTTTGTGAAGGCAGCGACGCCGGGGGAGGGGACTGCGCTGCTCGTCAGCGGCTTCTTGTTCTCGGTGGCAGTCTCGGCCGGAGTGATTTGGGGATCGCGCATCCGAATCGGTTGGGAATATGCGGTGCCATTTGTTTTGTATCTGGCGTTGTTCTTCGCGATGCCGTGGTGGTGTTCGCCAGAGTTGCATCCCCGCGCGACTCGGCTGTTGAACTGGACCGTGTTTCTGTTTCCGCAGGTGGCCGCGTTGCTGAATCTCACGCTGTTGCAGGCCGTGCGACGCGGCGCGAAGGGAGTCGCGAACAACGGGACGCCCTGGCCTTGGCCGTGGTTTCCCTGGACTGCGTTTGGCGTGATCGCGGTCGCGGTGGTGATTCGGTCGTTCGCGCTGGCGATGACGTTCGGTCAGACCGGGCCGATTTGGGGAGATATCAAAGCTCGATCGGGGATCGTGTTCGATACGATCTGGGGTCCCTACTTCCTGATTCCATTCGGGCTATCGGTCTTGTTGCTTCTGTTCGAGGGAGCGCTCGCAGCCGGCAATCAGGTTGTGGCTCGCAAGACGATGTTGTTCTCGCCGAGTTTGCTGTTGCTCGCGCTGCCGTGGAGTAGCGGCGGGGCGTTTCAGTCATTCCTGATCGGCAAGGTGACGGCCACGATCGGCTCGCCGTTGTGGTGGACGACGCTGTTGCTGCTGGTCTTCTTCGGCTGGGCCTTGTTGCGAAAGGTCGCCGGCGCGAGCGTCGGCTTCGTGTCGATGATCGCGCTGCTGGCGTTTGTCGGAGCCGACACGATCAGCCTGCGAACGATCGGTGTAGCGCATCCCGCACCGTTGTTCGTGGCCGGCACGTTGCTGGCGATTACGGCTGCGATCCGAAAGTCGTCTGCCGGCTGCTTTGCGGCGTCAGCGGTTTTGATTTCCGCGTTGTGGTTGGTGTTGCCAGCGACACCAATCGCCGCGTTTCGCATGACGACCTGTTATCACCTGTTGCTGCTGTGCTGCGTCCTGTTCGGTCTGATCTTTCGTGACCGCTTCTCAACACTGCTGCGCTTGACCGGTGCCGCGTGGTTGCCGCTGACATCGCTGGCGATGATGAGCGGCTACTTGGCGGGAGACGTGCCGATCTCTTGGAAGCTGTTGTATGTCTTTGGAGCAACGGCGATCTGTTTCAACTGCGCAATGCTGAGCCACAGCAAGTGGTATCTGTATGCCTCGACGATCTCGACGGCGGTGTTGGGATACGGCCTGATGATGCTGGGCTTTCGCAGAGCGGCGTCTCTGGTTGGCAGCGAGGCGATGACCGCGTTGTCGTGGAGCGTCGCGACGTTGCTCATCGGTGTGCTCATCAGCGCTCACAAGGCACAGTGGTTGCCGAAGTGGCTCTCTCCGAATTGGTCGAACGGCCACGGCCGCAAGCTGGCCCCGGCTGGCGATTCGCTCGAAGGTGGCGGCAACCAGCCGACGCTTTCGCTGGCCGAAGCGGATGATTCTGAATGAGTCCGCTGACGCATCGGCCAGATCCAAGTGAAGCGACGTAGGGCTAGCCGCGAGTTGATTCCATTGACCCGCGGCTAGCGCCTCGCGGCTCACGAATTTGATTTGGCTCGCCATGCCACGTTTGGATTGCGACGGATACCAGCGATAGACTCCTGCCCCCACCTAGCCAGGTCGGCCGGCAATTCATCTCAGCCCGAGGAACTTGGAGATGGTGACCTCATGAAACAACTTGTCTTCGCGACCAGTTTGGTCTGCACAGTTTTCGTTGTCGGCTGTGGAGATGCGACCGAGCCGACGACCAAGATGCCTCAACCATCGGTTGCGACTCCGATCCTCAATGCCGAGAAACCGGAGACCTCGCCACCAACAATCGCTGCTGCTGCTGACTCGGAGTTGAAGACCCGGCAATTCACGTTTCATTACCGCTTCAAGGTCAAAGACCTGAAGCCGGTCGAGGACTCGGAACAGAACCTCGTGCGTGTGTGGCTGCCGTCGGCGTCGGACAGCGACGAGCAAAAGGTGCGACGGCTGGACGCGATCGCTCCTGTCGAGATCTCTGAAAACAGCGATCCTCAGATTGGGAATCGCATCTTGTTTTTCGAGACCAAAGTTCCGGAGTCCGGCGAATTCAGTGTCGATGTTCCGTATGAGGTCACTCGCCGAGAAGTGCTGCGCGGCTCGGCACAAGCTGTTGCTCCGCTCAACGAAAAGCTGGATGGCACCAAACGCGAATTCTTTTTGCGGGCGGACACGATGGTCCCGACGTCGGGTAAGCCGCTGAAGCTGCTCGATATGGTCGAGTTGTTGCAGGACAAGTTCGCTTGTGCTCGGCAGATCTACGACCTCGTTGACAACCACGTCGCCTACAAGAAAGAGGGGACCGGCTGGGGACGCGGCGACACGAACTGGGTGTGCGATAGCCGCTACGGCAATTGCACCGACTTCCACAGCTTGTTCATCTCGCTGGCTCGGTCGCAGGGCTTGCCTTCGCGATTCGAAATCGGCTTTTCGATTCCGACGGACAAACCAGAAGGCCCGATCGCCGGCTATCACTGCTGGGCCTGGTTCTACACGGACGAGCGCGGCTGGGTGCCGGTCGATATCTCGGAAGCGGACAAGAACCCGATGATGAAGGACTATTACTTCGGTGGGCTGACTCCCGATCGCGTGACCTTCTCCGTCGGCCGGGATATCTCGCTGACTCCGAAGTCCGCCAGTCAGCCGTTGAACTTCTTCGTCTATCCGCACATCGAAGTCGGCGGCAAAGTGCTGCCGAGAGAGAACGTCGAACTACAATTCGCGTTCAAGGACAAAGCCTGATCGCGTCTGTAGCCAAATTCGTGAGAATTCGGATCTGATCACCGACCGTCCGAACTCTCACGAGTTCGGCTACACCCCGGCTCGTGAGCGGCGAGGTCGTACAGTTCTCGAATCGCATCGCGCAGGTTGCCGTGATGTTTCTGGAACAATCTGTCGAGCGTGTCGGGAGCCAACGTCGTCGGTTCGTGCAGGCGGCCGACAAGCTCTATGAATAATTCGCGAGTAGTCCGACATTCGATCAACGTCGGCAAGCGGCCGGCGCGATGTTTCGTAATGATCATTCCGCCGGCTCGGCGAGTTTCCCAGCGGAAGCGCCACCAGGCGGGCAGGCTCAGTTGCTCGCAGCCATCGAACAGGATGATGTCGTGTTCGCCGAGCGAATCGCGCAGGTTCTGAACGAAGTGTGTGGGATAGGCTCGACTTTGCTCGTTGAGAAACAGTCTATGAACTCGGAAACCGCGGGCTTTGAGTCGCTCGGCGAGATCTTCGAGCAGAGTCGTCTTGCCAGAACCCTTCGGGCCGACGATCGTGGCGAGGTAGTTCAGAGATTGCAGTCGTTGCAACAACGAGGACCAGTCGTTGTTGCAGAACTGATATCTCAGCCGCAGGACTCGTTCGACCGCGAAGGGATTGTCGCGTGCTCGCAACACAAGACGGCTCTCATTCGTCGACAGTTTGTTTATTGGGCTCGCGATACAGCAGCACTTCGCATTGACCAGGGGCGATCGTGATTTCAGTGCGGCAGGAATCTTCCGACGGCTTCGCGACCAGTTCCAACGCCCAGATCAACGAGACAAGTTTGCCGGAAAAGCTGTACGGCGCGGCGGGAAGGTCTACCTCGAGCCGGCGCGAACCGGACATGCCGGGCGCGTCGAGCGGTATAACTTTCTCAACGCCGATGTCAGTCTGTCCTTTTCCAGACGTGTTCCATACGAGACGTAGTTCGAGCGATTCCGGTTCGTCGGCAAGTTCCCATTGCACATCAACTGCGATGGTCTCCGCCGGGGCAAACGTTGTGCGGCCGTCGCAGGTTTGGATCGCCAGCGAATTCATGCGACCTCCTCAAGCCGCTTCGGCAGGATTGTGATCGGAAACGAGGCCGCCACATCGGGCCACAGCGTGATGTCGCCATGCACCTCCAGCGTCCATTGAATCTTATTGTTTGACGCATCGAACGAGTGCATCGTGTCGCCGGGGACGTGGATCTCGGTCAAGCCTTCGGCCATCTCGAACATCTCCGTGGTCTCGAAGATCGTGATCTCGGCGAATGTCTCGGTGTCGGTAGTGGTGTCGGTGCCGCGGCGGTAGGTCGCCTTTTCAACTCCCTTCAGCGAAATCGTGAATCGGTTGATCGAACTCAGACGGCCGGCGAGGTTCCAAGTCAGCCGCAGCGACTCTCCCAGTGGGATGGCTGCCGAGTCGATCGTCAACGTCGGCCGAGGATTGAACAGCACCAGCAGTGAGTAGAACACGAAACCGATGAGGCCAACTCCGATCAACACGAAAGGTGTTAAGAACAAAACCTCGAACCATTGCCAACCAACAATCTGGCCCTGACGAATTCTGTCAATCATCTCCCAAACAAAGATCGACACGATTCCGTTCCAAAACGCTGCGATGAAGATTGCTCCAGCCAAAGTGGCGCGCGGTGTCGAGGCCGGCTTCAACATCACTGGCCCATCAACAATCTCATCCTGGTCGCTGTCAGCGAGGCTGGCCGTTGAGACAGGACTCACACTGCGGGGCGGTTGCCAATGGCTCGTGGCATTTGATTGTGGAACGCGAATCACTCCCAACGCGAACAACAGCGCCGCTCCACCAACCAACAGGAAAGGGATCGGAAAGAATCCCCACCACATGTCGGGAACCCAGCCGCGCTCGATCACCGCTTCCTCCGGGTTGCTCGGATTGACGAAGCAAGTGGTTTGCTTGCCGGCCGGATGATCTCGGACCACTCGCCGCTTCCAATTGTTGGCGGTGTTCGAGCCCATCGAACTGAAGCAGTAGGTGTCCGATTGGTAGTCCTGCTGAGCCACCGAGTATTTGAAGACGACGGAAAGGTGCAATGAGTCCTCATCAGCCTTCACGTCGCTGGAGATCACCGTGCAAGGAGTCGCCACCCAACTTCGAGCTTGCAGCATGCCGACCCACGGCCGCAGCGCCATGAAGAAAAACATCGCGCAGCCGCCACCGAAGAACATCAGGGCGAAGATCCACGCGACGCACCCACTGCAACCTCGCGCATCACGCTGCTGCCGAGCGGACAACGCAGGGCTCTGACCGGCCGATTTCGCGAGCTTCTTCGTCAACGCCTGGATTCCTTTGATCTCGCGGTCGACCTCATTCATGCCATCCGATTGGCGACAGGGCTATGGCAAGTATCGCTCGGCCGACCTGACAACCTCGGGGTCTTGTTGACGCAAATTCGCCAAGTTGGCTTTGGCTTGCTCGGACGACTTACCGTTGGCCTTCGAGGCGACGATCATGTAACGGACGACCGCGCGCTTTACCGCTGGCTGCGAATAACCCCCTTTTTAGTAAGCCTTCATCAGTCGGTCCAGCACGGACCAATCTTCCCAGCGAGCGAGATCCGCGATCACCAGATCCGCCAGATCGGGATGATCTAGCAGCCCTCGCATCGACTGCCGCAAGCGGTCCTGGCTGACGCGTCCGTCGCCGTAGGTCCACATGAATCGCAACGCCTGCGCCGCGGCATAGATCTCACTGAAATCCGCCTGTTTGTTTTGGAGTTTGCTCTTGTCGATCGCGTCCAATCCTTTTTCGCCCGCCAGCACCAGATAGCCGGAGATCAGTCCATCGAGACCCAACGGAAATCCGGCGGCCGGCTGATTGATCTTTGCCAGCATCATCCGCGAGTCCTCCTCGTTGCCGCACAGTCCGAGCAACAAGCCATACAGCGCCAGCCGATTCGGCAACGTGTCTGGATTGGCGAGCCACCTGCCAATCTTCACGCGGTCCAGCTTGCGCTTGATCTTCACGATGTCCTCGTAAGGAGCGTTCGCGAACTCACCAAAGGCATCGTTCGAGACGAGCTGATCGGAGGACTCCAAAAACTTCACAAAGTATTCCAACCGCTTGGGGGTCGGCGCTTTGAGCGACGGAGCCTGCACGATGTATTGATAGGTGGTCTCGCTGACTTCCAGCGGACTGTTCCATTCGATCTCTTTCCCTTGCGTGCCGAAGAGCAGAAACAAATCCCCCTTCTTGCCGGTTTGGTACTTAGTGATCTTGATCTGCTCGTCCTTCTTCAAGGCATCCTTGGGACCGCGAGCAATCTCAACGACCGAGAAGGTGGTGCTCCCCAACATCCCGGTGGGGGCTCGGCCAGCTTTCCACTGCACGAGCGCGACGACATCCGCGCCAGCGAATTCCTCGGAGAGCGTCTTTTGGGGACCGCCGCAGTACGGACACGCGGCGACAGGATTCGACACTGTCACGAATAGAGCGGCTGCAAGCGCGCAGGCGATGAGTCGGCGGAACAGCATGATAGATCTCCGAGGGTCTGCCGTATCCCGACTCTCTGAGTCGGGGCTTCCTCGAAAACATCCCGACTCGGAGAGTCAGGCTACTGTAGGAAGAAAAACCGTTCCGCTTCTTTGACCGTCTTCAGGTCTTTCTCGCGGAGCTTTTCCAGGTTCGCGCGGGCCTGCACGGCTGAGGCCGGAAGTTCGACTGGTTTCGGATCAGCGCTGCTGGCGACTTCCGTTTTCGTGTCGTCGGTCTTGGGGGGCTGGACCTTCGCGGCGGTCAAGAAGTAGCGCACGATCGCGCGCTTGATCGACGGCAGCGAGTACTCACCTTCGCCGTAGAGCTTCATCAGGCGGTCTTGCACAGACCAGTCTTCCCAACGAGCGAGGTCAGCGACGACGAGGTCGGCGAGTTCGGGGCGGTCGAGCAATTCGCGCATCGACTTCCGCATCCGTTCCTTGCTGATGCGGCCGTTGCCGTAGGTCCACATTTGACGCAGAGCTTGCATGCCGGCGTAGGTCTCGCTGAACGGAGCCTTCTTGTCTTGAAACTTGCTGCGGTCGATTCGATCCAATCCCTTTTCGCCGGTCAGCAGCAGATAGCCGAAGATCAAGCCGTCGATGCCGAGTCGGAAGTCTTGGGTTTGCTCTTCAATCTTTTTCTCCATCACGGCCGCGTCTTCCTCGTCGCCGCACAGGCCGAGCAACAGGCCATACAAACCCAGCCGAGTCGGCGAGGTCTCTTTGTTGGTGACCCAACGGAGGATCTTCTTGTGGTCCATCTTGTCTTTGATTTTGACGATGTCCTCGTAAGGAGCGTTCGCGAATTCGCCATAGGCGTCGTTCGAGACAAGCTGATCGGGGTACTCCATGAACTTGAGGAAGTATTCCAGCCGCTTGGTGGTCGGTGACTCTGGCGATGGAGCTTGCTTGATGTATTGGTACGTCACCTCGGTGACTTCCAGCGGGCTGGACCAGTCGATCTCTTTGTCTTTGGTCCCGAAGAGCAGAAAGAGGTCGTCCTTCTTGCCGGCTCGAAAACGGGGCACGGTGATCTTGTCGTCCTTCTTCAAGGACTCCTTCGGCCCGCGCGCGAGTTCAATGATGGAATACGTCGTGGACCCGACAGGAGATTTCTCCGTGGGAGGTTTGCCATCAACCCACTTTACGAGCACTGCCGCATCGGCCTGAGTCAATTGCTCGCTGAGCGTCAGAGAGGGAGCCGCACAGAACGGGCAGCAGAAGTACGTCGTCTTCGTGTGCTTCTCAGCACGAGCGGCTTGCGGAACCAACAGCGCGGCGGCCGCGAGAACGATGAGCAGGCGGGATTTCATGGCGAGGCTCCTTTGTTTCAACTCTCCCGCCACCGACCTTGTGTCGGTGGTTCCCGCGCTTCTGCACTACGGCGCGATTCGTTTGAACCCAAGTGTCCGTAGTGCAGAAGCGCGGGAACCACCGGGGCAAGCCCGGTGGCGGGCAATTGTTTCTTACTTCTCAATCACGATCGCGTCTTCCAATTCGTACATCGCGGTGTATTTCTCAATTTCCGACTTGATGTGGAAGACGCCCACCACGTCGAACGGGCGGCCTTGAATGTAATGAGTCGTCACCCCTTTGCGCATGAAGGTGTCGATCAGGTCGTATTCTTTGGGGGTTCGTCCGAAGCAGCAGATCTGATTGTCGCGAGCCAGCACGAACCCGCGAATGTCCGTGTCTTGAAACGGCGGGAACATGAACCCCCGGACTCGAATCCGTTTGCCGTCGAGCGCCTTCAGCCACTTCGGCAATCGTTCGGGTGCATCTGCCGGGACCGGGTCGAGGTTCAGCACCTTAAGCAGATCGATGTCATCGAAGCTGACGCGAATCGCTTGATCCGGCCCTTCAACTTTGAACGATCGCGATTCATCGGCCGAAGTTGAGTTCGTCGCAGGACTCGCGTCAGCAGTTGCAGCAGCCGTGGACGATTTGGTCTCGGTGGGTTGATCGTTTGCCGCGATGACTTCACTGGCAGCCGGCTGGCTGGCCGACGCGGGTTGGACGTTCGTCGGCTCGGCCATCGAGGCTGGCTCATCGGCTGGCAAACCGAGCGTCACCGTCGCGGTGGAATTGGAGTTCGCCGCTTCCCCTTCCACATGCCCGCATCCCGCAAGCGTTCCGATCGCGATCACTCCCGCCGCCAGCATCCATTCCAATTTGGGGCAAAGAGTCATCGCGAGGCTCCGTGGACGAAATCAATAGGACGTCTTGGCGAGTCCGAAATGAGTGGCTTCCAACTCAAAGGCCGGTTCTAGGTTGCCGGCTTTTCGCAAATCTCGCAACCGGAAAACTCCGGCCACCGAGACCAGGTGTTGCATGTGGTAGGCTCGCAAGTCACCCGTCATCTTCACCTTGATCATATCGGTTAGTTTCGGCTGTCCTCCGAAACAACAGTCGCCATTGTCTCGACAGAGCAGGAACGTCGACAGGTCATCCAACTGAGTTCCGGGGTACATGTAACCTTTTAAGAACAGTTGCTTCCCCTCCAGCGCGGCGATGTCCGGATGGACTCGCCCCTGACCGTCTTCGTTGATGAACCCCTTCCTCGAGATGTCCAATCCAAAGCTGATTCGCTGATAACCCGGAGGGACTTCCGTCTGATACCAATAGACATGCAGCGAAGTGCAACTGACGAGCAACACTGCCGAGGTCACGACTCCTGCCATCGCCAGCTTGCGGCCGCTCAGACCGCCGTCCGATTGATCAATCTGTCGCAGAGCCAAAAAGCCCAGCACAAAACCAAACACAGCAAAGACCATCCCCAACGGACTGAGCAGCCCCGACAAAGCACAGATCCCCAACAGGGCCGAGACCGGAGCCAGCGGGGGAATGGGCTTGTAAGCGAATTCGTCAAAGTTCTGCTCGGCAGATGAAGGTCGCACAGCGGAAGGTTCCAATTGATCGAGAGTCTGAGACATGCTGCACCTGCTGGCGAAAAGAGAGTTGGCGAGAATAAGTGCCAATACGTCGGTTCGCCAAAAAACGACGGAAACCGCCGACCATGATACCACTCGGCCGAGTTGTGGCCACTCCCGACCGGTTCCGCGTCACTCACCACCCGCTAATCGGGGCGGTAATATCGGTTCGCCTTTGAAAGCCGTACCGCGACCGTCAGGGAGCGGCCCTCCACCGTTCAGGCCGCTCCCTGACGGTCGCGGTACGGCGTCGCTTTCACGAAAGCCTCCACGATGACCGCATTCAGCGCGAACCTCAACAAAGTCGCCTTGCTGCGAAACACCCGCGACAACGGCCTGCCCGATGTGTGCAAATTCGCTCGGCTGTGCGTCGCCTGCGGGGCGGCCGGGATCACCGTCCATCCCCGCCCCGACGAACGCCACACGAGACCCAGCGACGTCCATGAACTGCGGCAACTCACCCGCGAACTTCACGTCGAGTTCAACATCGAAGGCTACCCGACGGACGAATTTCTGAGCCTCGTCCGCACCGTCCGCCCAGAGCAATGCACGCTGGTCCCCGACGCGCCAGATCAACGCACCTCGGACCACGGTTGGGACGTCGTCGCTCAAGCCGACCTGCTGAAGCGAGTCGTCCCGCCGCTGCGAGACGCCGGCATCCGCGTCTCGATCTTCATGGACCCAACGCCAGAAGCCATGCCCCTCGTCCCCGCGACCGGAGCACATCGCATCGAGCTTTACACCGAACCCTACGCTCGCGACTTCACAACCGCCCAACGAGACGCATCACTCGCGCAGTACGCGGTGACAGCGCGAGCCGCTCAGCAAGTTGGTCTCGGCGTGAATGCCGGACACGATCTGAACCTCGACAACCTCGGCTCATTCCTGCGAGCGGTGCCGCACGTCGAAGAAGTTTCGATCGGTCACGCTCTCATCGCCGACGCACTGGAGTTGGGCATCTCAGAAGCCGTGCGGCGATACGTGGCAATCTGCCAGTCAAACTGATTTCGCACCTTTAGAAGCAGAGAGATTCGTTCGCGACCATCGTTCAACGACGACAGTGAATTGCCACGAGAAACACAAAAAGGCACAAAAAGGAAGAATCGGACTGCGGTCGAAGTTTGCCCATAGGATTCTTTTTGTGGCTTCTCGTGTTTTTTGTGGCCAAGCCTTTGAATGGAATGCGTTACCCGTCGAGAAACGAAAGATGCCCGACACAAACACTCGTCGTGATTGGTTGAAAACATCCGGCCTCGGCTTCGGAGCCACCGCACTCGCAGCGATGATGGCCGATGACGGGTTCGCCGCGCAGCCGCATCGAACTCCGAAAGCTCGCAGCATCATTTCGCTCTTCATGCACGGCGGTCCTTCGCAAGTGGACCTGCTGGATTACAAACCGAAGCTCCGCGAATGGCACGGCCAAGAATTGCCAGCGTCGGTGAGAGGTACTCAGCGACTGACCGGCATGACGTCGGGACAAGCGAGCCTGCCGCTCACCGCGTCGGCATTTCGATTCGCTCAACACGGCGACTGCGGCACATGGATCAGTGAGTTGCTGCCGCACACGGCTGGAGTCGTCGATGACCTATGTGTGATTCGCAGCGTCACGACAGAGGCGATCAATCACGATCCGGCCGTGACGTACTTGCAGACCGGACATCAACAGCCGGGCCGGCCCAGCTTCGGAGCGTGGATCAGTCACGGACTCGGCCGAGCCAACGACAACTTGCCGGCGTTCATCGTGCTGCTGTCGCGAGGCAGTGCCGCTCGGCCAGCCGATCCGTTGTACGCGCGGTTGTGGGGCGCGGAGTTCCTGCCGTCGCAGCATCAAGGGGTGCAGTTCCGCACCGACGGAGAGCCGGTCTTGTTCCTCAAGAACCCGCCCGGACTGTCGGCCGATTCGCGGCGACGGATGCTCGACACGCTCGCCGAACTCAATCAACGGCGATTGGAAAAACTCGGCGACACCGAGATTGAAACGCGCATCGCGCAGTACGAGACCGCGTTTCGGATGCAGACCGCCGTCCCGGAACTGACCGACCTGTCTCGCGAGAGCGAATCCACGTTTGAGTTGTACGGCAAAGACGCTCGCCGGCCCGGATCGTTCGCGGCGAATTGTCTGCTGGCTCGGCGGCTGGTCGAGCGGGGCGTGCGGTTCGTGCAGCTTTATCATCGCGGTTGGGATCAGCATTACGACTTGCCGTCGGACCTGCGTCTGCAATGCGGCGACGTCGATCAAGCGTGTGCCGCGCTGGTCCGAGACCTCAAGCAGCGCGGCCTGCTCGACGAGACGCTGGTCGTCTGGGGCGGCGAGTTCGGCCGCACGGTGTATTGCCAAGGCAAGCTGACGCCGGAGAACTACGGCCGCGACCATCACGGCCGCTGCTTCACGATGTGGCTGGCCGGCGGCGGCATTCGCGGCGGCCAAACCTTCGGCGAGACCGACGATCACAGCTTCAACGTCGCTCGCGATCCGGTCCATGTCCACGACCTCAACGCCACGCTGCTCGATCGCCTGGGCTTCGATCACACCCGCTTGACCTTCCGCTTCCAAGGGCGCGACTATCGCCTAACCGACGTGCATGGCCGCGTCGTTCAAGAAATTCTGTAGGGTGGGTCGAGTCATCGAGACCCACCGAGATGCCTTCCGCGACCAAAACGCGAGTGCAGAGTGAAGAGTGCAAAGTGCCAAATGCAGCTCCTCATTTTGCACTTTGCACTCTTCACTCTGCACTTTGCACTACTCCCTCTAAACTTCGCAGGTGATTGTCACCACGATAGTTTGACGTCCGTTTCCATCGCCGCATCCCAAATCGCGACCGCGAAAGACCGCGTGCGGCTCACTTCACTGTTCGGCGTCCCTCGGAACTGTCTGTTATCCGGATGGTCCGCGAGACCCATATAGACTGCACAGCCGGTCGTAGTCTGTTTCCGTAGCTCAGACCTGACGAAGGAAAGTGGGGGGCAAGTAACCATGCAGAAAAGATCCGACGAAATCCTCGAAGCTACGCTGCAAGTGGCGAGAACAGTTAATCCCGGTGCTCGTTTCCGAGCCAGCAAGGTCAGGGACCACTTGGGTCTTCCCGACGGCCCGGACACAGGAACAAACGAGCCAATACGAGAGTGTTGGCGGCAGAACCGAGATTGGTTGAAGGCACGCGGCCTGCGGCTGGAAGAGGTAAGAAAAGCGAAACGGAGTTGGTGGTATCTGGTCAAAGAGTTCCGCGTCTGAGGCGGGACTGCGCAGCATTAGAAACCTGCGTTTGACATTCAATGGCCCTAACGGCCTCAACCTTGGAATCAGCGTCCTCCAAGTTTCTTGTGCCTGCGGCACCCAGCTTCTGCGAAGCTGGGCCACCCGCGACAAAGACAAACCTCTTTTGCTTACCTGGTCATGAAGGAACCTCATCGGTGAGTGAAACCATCCTGAGCCACCGCCGTCGCGTTCTGTTTCTCTGCACGGGCAACTCGTGTCGGACCCAGATGGCGGAGGGTTGGTTGCGGCATCTGGCGGGGGACCGGTTTGAAAGCCTGTCCGCCGGAGCGAATCCGGCCGGGTATGCTCATCCGCTGGCCGTGTAGCCACGCTCACCAAGAGCGTGGGAGAGCTTCGCTCAATCGTGGAATTCCCACGCTCTTGGCGAGCGTGGCTACGGTCCAGGGCAAGTTCGCTGATCGGTTGTGGTCGGCAAGTTTCATGCGACGTTTTGCGTCCGCGGCCTGTCGCTGGTAGTCTGCCAACGTCCGGTCGTCTGCCATCCAATGGAGAGAATGATGCCTTATCCATTTCCGTCTGACGTCAGTCAGCGAATTCACACACATCTTGAGCGGGGCCATTTTCAGACAGAAGACGACGTCTTGCGAGCGGCGATCACAGCGCTGGAGCGCGAGTCGGATGATCTGGCGGCGATCCAAGCGGGGATCGACGATGTGGAAGCGGGGCGATTCCGCCCGTTCACGGAAATTGACGCGGAGTTTCGACAGAAACATAACCTTGCGGACAAGGCATGAACTATCAGGTTTTGTTGACCGATCAAGCTCACGCCAATCTGGAAGCGGCCTATGCGTGGTGGGCTGACAACCGCTCCCAAACGCAGGCCGCGAAATGGTACAACGCGTTGGCCGGCGCGATCGACTCTTAGCCACGAATCCGCAGCGTTGTGCCGTGTCTCGCGAAAGCGGCGATTTTCCATTTGAAATCCGTGACCTGTACTTTGGCATTGGTCGACGACCGACACATCGGGCCGTGTTTACGATCCGCCCCGATCGGGTGCTGGTCATCGCCATTCGCCATTTGGCGCAGCGCGACCTTTCACTGAATGACTTTCTCATTCAAAAAGCCGAGGACGATTGAGTTCATGCCGCCAGCACCCGCGACAAATACAAACCTCTCTTGCTTGCCTGGTCATGAAAGGACGTCATCGGTGATTGACACTAGCTTGAACTCTCCGCGTCGGGTTCTCTTTCTCTGCACGGGCAACTCGTGTCGCAGTCAGATGGCTGAGGGTTGGCTGCGGCATCTGGCAGGGGAGCGGTTTGAAAGCCTGTCCGCCGGAGCGAATCCCGCTGGCTACATCCATCCGCTGGCCGTGCAGGTGATGCGCGAAGCGGGCGTCGATCTTTCCCAGCAAGTGAGCAAACACATCCGCCAATTCTTGCCTCCGGTGGGAACTCCGCCGGACCTGATCATCAGCGTTTGCGGTAACGCCGAGAAGGAATGCCCGCTGTTCCCCGCCCGCGTCGAACGTTGGCACTGGCCGTTCGACGATCCGTTCCACGCGAGCGGCACCGACGAACAACGGCTTGCTGAGTTCCGCCGTGTGCGCGATGAGATCAGGGCGAAGATCGAAAGCGGATTGTTGTGAGCACCATCCCAATCGTCAGTGTTGATGTTGTGCTTTCGCCCCGAAGGGCAACGCCGTGAACGATTTGGCGTCGAAGAAAGTGGGGTTTCAGAAACGAAGGAGAGAAAAGAAAAGCCAGATTCCTAACAGGACCAACTGAAAACGCTTCAGTCAGAAAGG
>SXGT01139066.1_pt1 | contig 58478 bp, 55 predicted proteins | sample 3176221 | NCBI WGS metagenome assembly SXGT01 (sample SAMN11356862, study PRJNA531348) | freshwater metagenome | isolation source: freshwater sample F1-120 | place: China: Fuxian Lake, Yuxi | collected 2017-12-25 | reverse complement strand
GCGCTTGGTGTGGACCTGCCCATTAACAGCCCAAGCGGTAACATGGTAATTTGTTTGGGTGGCGGCAGTACCCAATGCGCGGTGCTGGCCATGTACGGTATCGTCACTGCCGAAACTATGCGCAGCGGCGGCCTTGCGCTCGATGACGCGATCATTACATATGTTCGCCGAAAGTATGGCATTATTCTCTCAGGTGTGACCGCCGAATTGATCAAGATCAAGATCGGCGCCGCTATCCCTCAGGATGTAGACCAGGTAATGGAAGTCCAGGGACAAGATCAGGTTAGCGGTCTTCCCAAACCGGTAACCATCAGCACTTACGAGGTAGTAGAAGCATTGCAAGAACCATTGCACCAAATCGTCGAGATCTGCCGGCGAGTGCTCGAAAAAACACCACCAGAATTGGTCTCAGATATTATCGACCGTGGCATGGCCCTCACCGGTGGAGGATCGCTCCTGCGAGGACTTGACAAGCTGCTCACACGCTCTTTGGGGATTCCCGCCTACTTGGTAGATAATCCCCTCACCAGTGTCGCGGAGGGCACTGCCCGAGCACTGGGCATGTACGATTTTTTGCGACGCAATCTGCCCAAGATCTAACCACATTCAAAAATTAAAAAGACCAAGCCGCGGCATTGGAAAACTCCAGCCGCGGCTTTTATTTATTTATCGGATATCACCTTTCCGCTGGTTTAGCTGCGATTACTCCTGAGCTCCTGCGATATCGAACAACCACGTGATGCCAAAACCATCCACGCACATGCCAAAGGTATCTCCCCAGCTGGCTTGAATCAATGGCTGTGTCGCATGCCCGCTTTTAGATAATTGCTCGTACCAGCCGCGCAATGTGGCATCATCATCTCCCGTCAGCGACAGGGTAATATTATCCCCAATCGTGAGATCCTCGTTTGCCGGTATGTCACTGGCCATAATGTTGATGCCATTGGGGGCAGTCAGCCTGGCATGCATGACTTGATCTTGTACCTCAGCGGGAACATCCGTTCTTTCATAGTCGCGGAAGGTGCCAATATTTAATTCTCCCCCAAACACCTTCTGGTAAAACTCCATTGCTTGCCGTGCATTGCCCCTAAAGTTGAGGTACGGGTTAAATGTAATGGTCATTTTTATCCTTTCTGAATATTTCAACATAATACAACGAACCGAATCCCAAGTAAATAGCTTGAAATCCAACATTATTAATGTAAAATATCACTCGTACTTACCTACTACGTATTAAGTATTTCGCTCACTTTACCCCAACAGGAGAAATTTATATGCCAGATGGCAAGTTCATTACCCAAGTTTGCGTGGTTGTACCCAACGCCCGTGAAGCAAGCTCCCATTGGGCAAAAGTATTGGGCATTCCCATGGTTGAACCTGTCCAAATTTTCGCCCCTGATACCACTTTGGTACATTACACAAACGGCCAAGCCGCGTATTATTCCGACCTTTTCGTTGCGTTATACGACCTTGGTAATCTGGTGATCGAGCTGATGCAACCCGGCCCCACACCCAGCCCTTGGAGGGATTTTTTGGACCGTAATGGTCCAGGGGTGTTCCACTTCTGTGTTCAAACAACCAACCGAAAACAGTTCCAAGATCGCTTGCGGGAGATCGGCATTGGGTTGCCATACCACATAGGTTATTTCCCACAGGGAAGCTATAGTTATATAGATAGCCGCGAACAACTTGGCTTGGAGCTAAGCATCAACAATCAAACAGATATGACCCCAATTTTGGCTGCACTGGCAAAGGGCAGCGCCAACCCATTGGATGAATTGAATTAAACCCAACCCCAAGGAGACTGGAATGACGATGCAAAAAGTAAAAATTGCTGTGGTTGGATGTGGCATGATCAGTGATGCTTATCTGACTACTATGATGGAAAAATTTAAGATCCTTGAAGTTGCAGGGTGCTGCGACATAAACGAAGAACGTGCCCGTACCCAAGCACAAAAATACGGCATTCGCGCGCTAACCATGGATCAGATTCTCGCGGACAAAAATATCGAGATAGTCGTCAACCTCACAACACCAATCGCCCATTATCCGGTCATCAAGCAACTTCTTTTGGCGGGTAAAAATGTTTATACCGAAAAAGTTCTGGCAGTAGAACTGGATCATGCAGCGGAATTGGCAAGCATTGCTACCAACAATGGCTTATACCTTGGAGCAGCACCCGATACATTTTTGGGTGCTGCAGCCCAAACCGCCCGCTCAATTGTTGAGAGCGGCCTGATCGGCCAAGTTACCAGCTGCACCGCATCCCTTAGCCGCGATGGGGCCATATTCGGCCAGCCTGGTAACTTTACGACCCAACCCGGCGGTGGTATTGGTTTCGACGTAGGAATTTATTACATAACTGCCCTGCTCAGCATCCTCGGTCCCATCACCAGCGTTAGTGGTATCACTAAAACACTTGTTCCCCACCGTATAGCCAGTACATTCGATCATTGGGGAACACCATTCGAAATTCGGTGCGAGAACCTTATGGCAGCAACCATGCAATTTGCCCAAGGCACAGTAGGAACAGCCCTTTTCGATGCCAATTCCATCTTCATACTGCCAGAACAACCAAGTGTCATTTTGTTTGGAACCCTTGGTGCTGTATATCTGGCTGATCCAAACAGCTTTGGTGGAGACGTAAAAGTGATTCTGAAGGGCAACAACCAACCAATGGTCATGCAGCAAAGCCATGCTTTTAATGGCGAGTGCCGCGGCCTCGGGGTAGCTGAAATGGCTTGGTCCTTGAGGATGAACCGACCCCACCGCGCCAGCAAAGAAATGGCTTTCCACGCATTGGATGTACTCCATGGTATCGTAAAAAGCAGCCAAACCGGCTTCGCCCAATCGATTAGCAGCAGCTTTGCAATACCCGCCCCATTGCCCAAAGGCTACCATGGACAGGGCGCCTTCGAGTTTATTGAAGAAATCGCATTGGCGCTCTAATCAATTCTTGAGAAATACCATTCATGGAAAAAAAACCCTCTGAGAATATATCCATCAGAGGGCGGTCAATTAAATTTTATTGATTAAAGATGTGGGTCTCTACTCGTTTTTTTCATGCAGATAATATGCCATACGCTGTAAACCGATCACCGGATCGATATATTGTACCCTTACATCTGCAGGTACCGAAAGATGAACGGGAGCGTAGTTTAAAATGGCCTTTACGCCGCACTCCACCAATTTGTTGGCGATCTTTTGAGCTGCCGCTGCCGGCACGCAAAGCATCACCATTTTGCCCCGCAAACAATCTCCCTTGCCAATGTCAGCTACATCCTTAATAATGTATTGGCCAGCCTGGCTTCCGATCTTGGCAGGGTCATTATCGAAACAATCGGTGATCCGAAACCCCCTGTTAAGGAAACCACCATAACGGGTGAGCGCATGACCCATATCACCCATTCCTATCACCGCAACATCCCACACTTTTTCTACTTGCAATATCTTCTCAAGGTGGGCTATCAGCGCTTCCACATTGTAGCCGGTTCCCTGTTTTCCAAACTCACCAAACTGGCTTAGATCCTTGCGAATTTGCGCGGCGGAAATATTTACCTTTGACCCAAGGTCTTGTGACGAGGTTGTTGTAACAGCCTGCATTTGCATAAATTGCAGAGCCCGCAAATAGACTGGCAAACGGCTAACGATAACATCTGGTACTACTCGGTCTACCATCCAAACCTCCGCGCGAGTTTGTGATTATTTCCACAATATTATATCAAAAATGTCTGACAATTTTCAGGGGGATTTTACCCAGTTATGGCTCTATGCCAATTGTAAGAATGTAATCCACTAACCGGATATCCGCCGCGCTTCCATCTGCAGCAAGCCGAAGGAAATACTGTTCGCCACCTACCACCTTTAGAGCAAATCCATAGTTTCCACACCGCAGTCCCAAATCTGCTGGAATTTCAGTTCCCTGTTTATACAGGTAAGATGTAATGCCACCGTTACCTGTACATTCCAATTTGAGGTAAACATACGTGCCTACATTTCCAAGTGAGTAGGGTGTAAAACTGATCCAATCTTCTGCGTCACCATTCGGTGAGGATACTTGGCTTTGAAAACTAAAGCTTCGCGACTGGCTTGGAGAAAAAACCACGGTCGCTGCCGGCTTTTGGCGCGAATCTGCATCAGAAGGAGCGGGTTGGTAAGTAGTGGCTGGTGTTCCGGTAGCGGATGGTTGCCCCACCGATGCCGGGATCGTGGTTGGCAATTTTTGGGTTTGACCAGGGATCAAATTTCCTTGGTTATCATAATATGGCAGGTAAGAAAAATCCGCTCCATCAAGGTAGCTGGTGGCAACCCATCCAAATCCGGTGGGGCTGGAAGGATATTCGATCAGCGCCCACACATTCGTCTCATTTCGTCCGGTTAGTTTCACAACCGTACCAGCGGCTATGCTTCCCAATTCTTGATAGATCTGGCCTGGGCCACTACGAACAAAGATCTGGTTTCGAATGGTAGCATTGCTGCTTACCGGTCCTGCTGGTGGAGGGGCTTGTTGGCCAATTGCCGTAGGTGCCAACGCCACCAACACAGGCAAAGTCTGAAGCATCTCTTTGCTTACGCTCACAAATTCGGTACTGACCCAACCAGTTTGTGATCGATCAGCAGGGAGTTGTACTGCCAACCAGGCCCCATCATCGCTTCGGGCGATGCCGGTTAATTGGGCTCCTAACAAAACAATATCCAATATATCGGCCGTAGGATCCGGCCAAGCGCGCAGGTTAACCTGCGCGCTTGTATTTACACTCAAGGGTGCAAAAGTTGCTGTCTGTGTGGGGGGTAACGGCGTAGAGGTAGCAGGCACAGTGGCAGTAGGCGCCAATGTTGGGGTACTGAACAAGGTCATCCCAGTTGCTGTAGCAGTAGCCATTGCCGTATTAGCCGGAGCTGCGCATGCGGTTAATGCCAGCATAGCTACCGCAAGGCAAAAATTAATTCCAAAGGTTCGCATTCTGCGTTAACCCAATTTCTTACGGTAAACGCGGTGGTTTTTGTACTCTACTCCATTCAAGTTCTTAAGGTCCGCACGCATTTGCTCAGTGGTCTCCGCTACCTGGGTCATTTCTACATGCCTAAATTGGTTAAAACTTATCAGTGTCTTTCCCATTTCAGCATAAAGAATGGCATTCCCACCATGGCCTTGGTACTGCGGTAATATTCCGATCCCATTGACGGAGACGGTTTTCGTGCGTCGCATATCCAATAACAGGTCCAACAGGCCAAATGGAAATAATTTTCCTTTAGCCCGTTGCATCGCTGCTGATACGTCGTAAAAAGCAAACAGGAAACCTACAACCTCTTCTCCGTGGGTGATGATCTTGATCATCCGATGGTCAGCAACTGTCATGATGTTTTCAACCACAAAATCAATTTCACGCTGGGTTAGTGGATAATACTCCCAGTTGTTCACGAATGCGCTGTTATAAGCCTGGCCAATGCGCGGCGCCCATTGCAATAGCTCTTTTTTGTTGCGGAATTGCTTAATCTTCAAGCCACCTCGTAGCAATGCGCGTTCGGCGATCCGGGCAACCCGTTCAGGGACACGGAATTGGTCTGCCGGCAAGTAACAACTAACAAAGTCTACTTCCTTTACATAACCTTGTGCCTCTACCAGCGCCTGATAATAGGCATAGTTGAAATTGAGCATGTTCATGGTTTGGCGTTGATCATGCCCAAATACCAGAACACCGTATCCATCCAGTGGCCCCATCCCTTTGGGGCCAACAATGCTATTAAGCCCACGGGTTCGCGCCCAGTTTTCTACGGTATCAAACAAGGCTTTGGCAACCTCTGGGTCGTTCTCAGTATCAAAAAAATAAAATTCCGCTTCTTTTGCCTTATGGTAGGAATTGTAAGGACGGTTTTCAATCGCTGCAATACGGCCAACGTCACGGCCATCCTTTATTGCCAAAAAGAACTCAATATCACTATGGTCATAGAAAGGATGCTTGGATGGGTTAAGCTGGGCATATGCATCTACATCCAAAGGTGGTACCCAGTTAGGGTTATCCTTGTAAATGCGGTAAGGCAACCTTATAAACCGTTCCACCTGGGCTTTATTGCTGGTATCTACTTGTTCTATTGTTACCATATGGCCTCATTGTTTTTTAATAAATTCTACACTATTGGCGAGGCATAAAGTTATAAAAAAAGCCGAACGCGTATTGTTCGGCTTTTTTATTGGGCGGGTTAAGCGTTATTCCGTAATATACTCTACATCCACCGACATACCAGAGAGTACCCCCTCAGGTAATTCATCGAATTGGATGCGGGTGCGATAAACAACATCTCCACCCAGCATGTCGGCTACCGGAGATATGCTGATCACATTTCCATCCACAGTCGATCTCAAGGCTTTGATATAGATCCGCACCAGTTGGCCAACACTTACCAATGTCACATCCTTTTCGCTTAGGTCAGTAGTTTCAACGATCAGGTTTTGTTCATTGCTAACGATGAAAAGAATTTGGCCAGGATTTACGATCTCCCCAATGTGGGCATCGGCCTTTGCGATGGTGCCATCAATGGGAGAAATGATTTGATGCTTGGCAATTTGGTCTTTAAGTGTGGCAACAAGCACGCGAGCGTTGCGTAATTGGGTCAAGCCAGCGCCAGTTGCTTCAGCGGGGACCGCCTCTCCTTTAAGTTCGGCGATCAACCACTCACCTTCCTGCACAGCGGCAACAGCGGCATCATAATCCGCAGTGATCTTGGCTGCATCGATCTCGTCAGGTTTTCCGGTATACCAATTAAGTTTGGCGATCAGGTCATCCAGCGCAATCTGGGCATTCGTGATCTCAAGCAACGCATTGGCTCGACGTTCATCACCTTCTTCCAAGCGGGCAACCTGATGCCATCGATCGCGGGCAAGGGCAAGTCGTTTTTCAGCCAGGTCTATGGCTGCTTCTGTGTTGTCAATACGGGTATCGGTTGCCCTTGGGTACTCCAAGGCTTCCACATCGTCGGTTGTGTCTTCCAATGCTTGTTGCGCGGCAGCAAGTTGTTGGCCAGCACGAGCCAAGGCTGCCGGTGATGTTAGATCCGCAAGTTGGCTTTCTGCCTTCTGCAATTCCAACACGATGGCATTTGTATCTAACTCAGCCAAAACCTGGCCAGCCTTGACCTGGTCGCCCTCGGTAGCATTTACTTTGGCCATACGGCCATTAACAACAAACCCCAGGTTGGCTTTGCTTTCTGCTACCACATATCCGCTGGCTACAACCGAACCTTCATTAAAATCTGCACCTGTGGCAGATTCTGCAGGGTCCAAAACAACTGTAGGCAGAGGTGTAGGTGTCTCTGCCTTGCCACAGGCGCTAACAATCATCGCCAACAATAGAGCGAACGCGGCTAACTTTATAGTTTTCATCTTCCTCCGATTATGGGTCACTGGATATTATCTGAGACGATCAATCCGTCTTGCAGGGTGATGACCCTTTTTGAATATTTGATAACACGCTGATCGTGTGTGGCAAAAACAAATGTCACACCGGTCTCCTTATTCAGGTTAGCCATCAACTCCATAATAGCCTCGCCGTTCTTGCTATCCAGGTTGGCAGTAGGCTCATCTGCCAAGATCATGCTGGGGTTGGTTGCCAAAGCACGAGCAATTGCTACCCTCTGTTGTTCCCCACCGCTCATTTGGTCGGGTCTATTTTTTTCCCGGTGGCTTAAGCCTACCGAATCTAATAACTTCATCACGCGGTCATGCCTTTCGGTTGCGGCCACGCCATTTAGTAATAGAGGCATTTCTATATTTTCATAAGCGCTTAACGTCGGGATCAAGGCAAAGAACTGAAACACATAACCAATGGTTTTTCGGCGTACATCGGCGCGCTCATTTCGGTTCATTCCGCTAACATCCTGGCCATTTATATGGATCTTGCCTCCACTTGGCAAATCCAAACAACCGATCAATTGTAACAAGGTTGTCTTACCGCTACCACTCGGTCCTACCAAAGCAGTGAATTCACCCTTGGAAATATCGAGATCGATCCCGCGCAACGCAACTGTCTCAATCTTACCATTTAGAAAGGATCGGCTAACGCCTGAAAGGCTGGCAACTAACATAAAATTAACACTCCTTTTTTATATGCTGCTATGCAGCGCTTCTACTGGCTGCATTCGAGCCGCCAGGCTGGCGGGATAAATACCTGCCAACAATGTAATTACCATCGCATACATGCTGATGTTTATGATGTTTTCAAATTTGAGATGAGGGTAGATCACATTCGGCAACAATACATTCGTCAAGCCAATGTCACCAAATCGAAAACCTACCAATCCAAATAATACATTGGCCAGAATCCCCAAACCAATGCCCAAAACCACACCAGCCACTGCCATAATGGCGCTCTCCAATAAGAACAACCATAATATTCTGGCACTTTTCATTCCCATCGAAAGCAGGATACCGATCTCACGGGTACGCTCAAAAACTGCCATAAGTTGGGTATTGGTGATGACAGTGGCGGTGATGGCCAATACAATGAAAAAGATGATGCCGAAATATTGGTTGGCCATGCCTTCCATCGTCATCATAAATTCATTCATTTCTTGCCAATCCTTCACTTGATATCCCGGAGCACTCAAGGATGCCTTCACCAAGCTCGCGTCTTCGCGGTTGTCCAGGGTAACCAGAATCAGTGAGGCATGGTTCTCAGCTTGGCCGATGGATTGCGCTTTGGCCAAAGGTAACACAATGGTACTTTTGTCGAACCCCACAACGCCAGAATCAAAAATTCCTTTTACCTTGAAATTCTGCACTTCTACATTGCCATTGCTGGTATTCACTGAGAGTTCAACTGTTTCGCCAACCTGAACGCCCAGTTTCTCTGCCAGTGCGATTCCCATTTCCAGGCTGTCTTTGTCGTCAACCGAAACAGGGCTACCTTGCACAATTCCAGCAACGTATGGAAGGCTGCTGGGGGAGTCGGGGAGCAATCCATACACCCTTATGCCAGCGCTTTTGTCACTACCTGATACCATTCCGCTCAAATATAAGCGTGGAGATGCGTCTGCCACAGGCGCCATAGTCGCGATCTTGGCAGCCATCTCAATCGGGTTCTCAATCAGGTCTTGCCATTTCAGGCTTGTCCGATTTTCGTTGTAATTTTCGGCACGGATTTGCAAATGTCCACTCTGCAAACGAATGGTGGTATCGATAGTGCTATCCATTTCACCATTTAGGAAACCAGTCATTAACAAAAGCAACCCCACACCCAAGGACAAGGCCAGCGCCGAAAAAAGTGAACGCCGTTTGTTTCTGCCAATATTTCGTAAAGCAAGTTTAATCATCGTATTCATATCAAGCCTCAAACAAAGTGCAAGCTTTCGGCAGGCTCATTACGCGATGCCTCGTAGGCCGGAAAATATGCTGAAAGAACGCAGATCACGACGACCGAAACAGTCCGCAATGCCAATTGTTCGGTACCCCAGGTAGGGTACACCTTGCCTGTAATGAGGGCCATATAACTGGCCATATCACTATAACTGCTGTAATCAATACCAATTTGCATTAATATGCCATTTAGCACCAAGCCAAATGCCACTCCGCTCGCCAATCCGATCAAGCCGATCATGACTCCCTCAACCAAAAACAGGCGTGATATCTGACCAGGTTTTAATCCCAACGCAGCCAATACTCCGATCTCGCGTGTGCGTTCGTACACAGCCATTAAAAGAAGGTTCATAACCCCAATTCCGGCGATAAGAAGTAGAACGAAACTAAAGATGGTCATGATCCCATTTTTATTTCCAACCGCATTCCTCAATTCAGGAAAATTGGTCTCATAACTTTCTATTTCATATCCAGTTATGCTTTTGTTCAACGCGGTAATAACCGCGTTTTCCTGCCCAATACGTTGCAAATAAATGGCAATCTCGGTGGAACTGTTGGGAATACTATATAGATCTTGAGCTTCGGCAAGCGACATATACACAGTTTGTTTTTCAAGGTCAGGCATGCCAAGATCGAATATTCCAATGATAGTAAATGTTCGATTACGCAATTGTTGGTTTCTGCTTTGACCAGCCAACGTAATCCGTTCGCCAACCGTAACCCCCATCTCATCCGCCAAGCCCTTGCCAATAAATAATTGGTCTCCGTCATCAGCGGTAGGCAATCTTCCATCTACCAAATACTTCAATGTAAGGTTAACAGCCATTTCAGCCTGCGGTTCAAAACCAATGATGGAAACTGGGAAGGCTCCTTCAGGGCTGGATGCAAGGCCAACAGTACGAATTCGCCTGCCAGCGGCAACCACCTGCGGCAAAGCAAGCGCTTGTTGTACCACAAGTTTGTCGTCAGCCAAGCCAAGCAAAGGTTGTTCCTCCACCTCCCCACGATAGCCGGCTGCATGAACTTGTACGTTGCCACCTAAAACCTTTATGGCATTGCCATAAATAGCCTGATTAAAACCAGCCATTAAGCCATCATAAAACATCATCAGGCCAATGCCTAACATCATGGCCAAAACCACAATGAAGGTACGCCTTTTTTGGCGTAAAATATTGCGCCAGGCCAATTTAATATATAGTTGCATAAACCTCCAAATACAAACAAAACTACATTAATTTTACCCCCAAACCCGCCGTCATCATTGCTTCCGGAAGTGTACACGATGACTGCACAATCTCAATGAAGATCCAACATGAAAGAGAAATATCGCAATTTTCCACCTACCAAAACCGGCCTCGCTTCGCTTGTCACCAACCATTAACATTTGGGGGAACCAAAACCGCAACAAATAATTCCTTTTTGGCTCAGCTGATCTGGGACGGTTTCTGTAATAAATCCAGCCACCCCGCCAATAATTTTTTGAACATTTAACCTGCCTCCGAAAAAGTGTACCGCCGCGTTGGCAACAGGTGGTCATAAAAAATGGAAGTTTGTAATTTATAGTTTGTTATTGGATGCCCAAATCGGGTCAACCCGAAAACGCTCTGATCCTTTGGGTATTACCACTACCAAAGAGGGATACCCTACATTTGAAGCGCGTTCTCGCGGGAAACCAGGTTATTCGCCCGATTGTCTTTTTTCCGAACTTTGAATCTAATGACCAAACAAATCTTGGAGCTGAGTAATATCCTCAGTCACAACGATAACCAATGGTTTGCAAAATAACCCAATGGAGAAAAAGAAGCTTCATTCCCATTTTCTAAAGCCAGTTATCCGATTTCTCGGCGATGGCTTCTTCAAATTCTATTTCCTTATGGTTTTCTAAAGGCTGCGCGCAAAATAATGTAGAATTTGTTATTCAAGACCATCATCGGAGAACAACATGAGGAGTTATCGCAAAGAATTGTGGTTTAATGTGCCAAGTCGGCGAGGGTTTGTCAACATTACTCCCCAAGTCGAGGCAAGCCTTCGGGATAGTGGCATCTCCGAAGGCCTGTGCTTGGTAAATGCCATGCACATTACCGCATCTGTATTTATCAATGATGATGAGAGTGGTCTTCACCACGACTATGAAGTTTGGCTGGAGCACCTTGCCCCCCACGAACCGCTCGGCATGTACCACCACAACCGTACCGGCGAGGATAACGCTGATGCCCACCTTAAACGACAAGTCATGGGCCGTGAAGTGGTGGTAGCGATCACCAATGGCCGGCTGGATCTTGGCCCGTGGGAACAATTATTTTATGGGGAATGGGATGGCAACCGATCAAAACGCGTTTTGATCAAGATCATCGGCGAATAAACCAGCGAGAACGATTTTAGTGCCAGCCCAATTTTTTTGAGATGACCGCAGTGGTAACTGAAACTGTTGCGGTGAGCACCGTACCCCAAACCAAATCAACCACCGTGACAATAACCGGCCAGCCCTCGATAGTAGCAAGGTTGGTAAGGTCATACGTGGCATAACACATCAAGCCAAACAGTCCTCCCAAAATGGCAATTTTTGATAAGCCAACTCCACGGAAGCCAGGTTCCAAAACAAAAACCTGTATGCCCACCAAATAGAGCAAATAGAACAAACCAGCTGCCAGCCAATTGGGTTGTTCAGCCATAAAAATTCCCAGGTTGGCACTATAAAATGGTTGGGCAATAAAGGCGAGCCAAATACCATCAATTACCACAAAAACGGCCACTGAAACCAAATACAATCGTACCCTTGTTAAAAGATCCATGTTAACCATTCCTTCTCCAAAATACTTATAATGTGAATGTCCATTATAGCAATGGACTAAGGAGAACAGTATGTTTAGGAATTTAGTATCAAAAGCTTTACCCGCACTCATGCTTACAATTCTGTTGTTAGGCAGCCTGGCAACCCCGGCATTTGCGGCCGAGATCATCCAAGGGGGCAGTTTACCTGCAGGCACCTCCATTCAGGACGATGTATTTATGAGTGCCGGTACCGTTCAGGTGGATGGCGATGTCATCGGCAATCTATTCGCCAGTGGCGAGATGGTCATTATCAATGGATCGGTTAGTGGAGACGCGATAATCGCCGCCAACCAGGTCTTGTTAGGCGAGGACGCAAAAATCGGTGGAAACGTAATATTCCTCTCTGCCACTGCGAAATTGGGCAGCCAGATCGGTGGTTCTGTTTTTGGCGCCAGCGCTTCGCTTGAGCTTCTGCCATCAACCACCATTGCCAGCAACCTTTATTATGCCGGTTATTCGCTGCAAGCAAATACTGGAAGCAAAATCAGCCGGGATGCCTATTCCGCTATCTACCAGGCTATCTTGAATGGTTCCATCGCCAGGGACGCTGTTATTGCGGGTGGCGCGGTAGAGATTGGCGGCGCCATCGGTCGAGACGCACGCCTGTACCTGGGTGAAGGAGAAGAAGCCACTGCCCCTCAAATAAACCAGCCCGGAGTACCCGCTGCCATCGCACCCGGATTACGTGTCGATAGTGGCGCCACGATAGATGGAAGTTTGCAATATACTGCCAATCAGCCATATACTGATCAGATTTTGGCAAAGCCGGCTGGTGGAATTGTTTACAGCACACCTACTCCAACTGAAGAATCACCTTCTATCGGCAAGCCAGCCCAGCGTAATGCAGCCAACCTTGGCGCAAAAATTGTAAGCTGGCTATGGTTGACAGCCCAAAAATTGGCTTCCCTGTTGCTGTTGGGTGCACTCGCAGCTTGGAAAGTGCCCCAGCTATTAGAAGCAGCAGCCCAACAAATTCGCCAAAAACCACTTGTCATGGCGGGAGTCGGTTTCACTGTGGTATTTGGCGGTTACATTGCGTTCTTTTTTGCCTTCATTGCGATCATCTTTGCCAGTTTGATAATCGCATTGCTAACGCTTGGAGGTTTGGGCTTTACAGCTTTTGGCTTGGGTACATCCGCATTGGGGTTTGCCCTGAGCATTTTCGTTTTTTTGGTTAGTTATTGCTCAAAACTGATATTGGCTTGGTTGGTGGGCAACTGGTTATTACGAACTCTGTTCCCACAAGCCAACCAAAGTAACTTGCTTGCGATCATCGTTGGCGTAATCTTGTATGGATTGCCTGCATCTATTCCGTTCGCTGGTTGGTTGCTTAGTGTTCTCGCAACCTGGCTGGGAATGGGCGCGCTATGGACCCTTGCTAATAATTGGTATTCTCAAAAAGGTAGGGCCACTGTCATAGCATCAGAAGCATAATTTAAAAGCAAAGGGCAGGCTTTTCTTTGCCTGCCCTTTGAGGATCGTAACCAATTACTTTCCGTCGATGAATTGTTCTGCCTTCTCGACCAAGGTGCGGTTACCTATAAACAAGGGCGTCCGTTGATGCAATTTGTGGGGGCAAATATCCAGGATGGAGCCGTGCCCATTGGAAGCGTAGCCGCCTGCCTGCTCCGCCAGATAAGCCATTGGGGCTGCCTCATAAAGTACCCGAATTTTGCCATCGGGGTATTTGGTTTCGGCAGGATACCCATAAACACCACCATACAACAAATTGCGATGAAAATCCCCAACGAAACTTCCAATATACCGCTGGCTTAGCCTTATGTCATCTGTTGTGTTCAGCCAATCGGCATATTTTTGAACATTGGGTTGCCAATTTCGGTATGCTCCGTAATTCAGGCTGTAATAGGCAGGTACTTCCGGGAAGCGCATGTTTTCGTGGGTCAAAAAGAATTCGCCTACTTCAGGATCAAGTGTAAATCCGTGAACCCCTTTTCCAGTACTGTAAACAAATATCGTGCTGGTACCATAAATGATGTACCCCGCTGCCACAAGCTGATTTCCGGGGCGCAGACAATCCGCCTCAGTCACAACTGGCTTTGGGTCATCCTGGCGGTAAATTCCGAAGATGGTTCCTATGGTCACATTGGTGTCAATGTTGGATGACCCATCCAACGGGTCGTAGACCATAAAATAATGTCCTCGCCCATATTTTGGTGGAATCTGGATGATCCCTTCCTGTTCTTCCGAGATCATGGCGCATAATCGGCCAGTGTGATCATTTACCTTGACGAATACTTCGTCGGCGAACACATCCAGTTTACGTTGTTGTTCACCTTGAACGTTGGTGCTGTCATGGTAGCCTTGTTCACCTAAAAAAGCGGCTCGTTTGGCTTGTGTAGCAATCAACTTGGCACTCAGCGCAATATCATAAAACAGGGTTGTCAGGTCACCTTTGGCGTAATGAGGTTGTTGGCTTAGCACAAACCGTTCAATTGTGGTAAGAGGTTTCATCCAGAGAGGCTCCGAGTGCAAAATTTGGGCAGGTTGCCCAGGCGTATTTCCTTATATAATGTTGGTGGTTCAGAATATAACTGATTAAACCATAAAAATCTGAGAGGTCAAAATGCCACTCCACCCCCGCGCAGGCAAGCCTGTTCAACAAACGGACCTTACCAACATCCCAAGGTTGATCTCATCTTATTATATCCATCACCCAGATCCCTCAGACCCATTTCAGCAGGTAGCTTTCGGTACCAGCGGACACCGCGGCAACTCTTTCCGCTCCACCTTCAATGAAGACCATATTTTGGCAGTTTGCCAGGCGCTCGTGGATTACCGTTCGGCACAAGGAATAAGCGGCCCATTGTTTATTGGGAAAGATACCCATGCATTGAGCGAGCCAGCTGAAATCACTGCTATAGAGGTGTTTGTGGCGAATGGGGTTGAAGTGCATATCTCATGCGGGCAAGAGTACACGCCCACCCCTGTGATCAGCCATGCCATTTTGGCCTATAACAAAGGCCGCACTCAGGGGTTTGCAGATGGTGTTGTGATCACACCCAGCCATAACCCGCCATTTGATGGTGGTTTTAAATACAACCCACCGAACGGTGGCCCAGCAGGTCCAGAGATCACCAACGGCATCCAGAAACGCGCAAATCAGATCCTTGCGAATGGCCTCCAAGATGTCCAGCGGATGCCTTACCCAAAGGCGCAAAAAGCTGATAATTTTCACCAAACCGATTTTTCGAAGGCTTACATCACCGATCTTGTTCACGTCATCGATATGGAGGCCATCAGCCGTGCCGGAGTACGAATTGGTGTGGATCCCCTCGGTGGGGCTGCCGCCGGTTACTGGGCACACATTGCCGAAGAATTCCATTTGAACATCACAGTGGTGAACGACCGGATTGACCCAACTTTTGCATTTATGTGCCTCGACCATGATGGCAAGGTCAGAATGGATTGTAGTTCACCATACGCAATGGCCGGGCTGATCAGCCTTAGGAATGATTTTGACATTGCCTGTGGGAATGACCCCGATACCGACCGCCATGGCATTGTTACCCCCAGCACAGGCTTGATGAACCCCAACCACTATCTCGCTGTCGCCATTGAATATCTATTCAAAACCCGTACCAACTGGAAGCCAACTTTAAAGATCGGTAAAACGCTGGTGAGTAGTTCGATGATCGATCGGGTCGCCAAATCAATAGGTAGGGAGCTGGCCGAAGTGCCTGTGGGTTTTAAGTGGTTTGTAGATGGGCTTTTAAGTGGTGATTTCGGCTTTGGTGGCGAAGAGAGCGCTGGAGCCAGCTTTTTGCGTATGGATGGTGATGTTTGGACCACCGACAAAGATGGCATTCTCCTTAATTTACTGGCGGCCGAAATCACCGCGGTTACTGGCAAAGATCCCGGTGAACATTACCAAAAACTGGAATCCAAATTTGGATGCCCCAAATACAAACGCATTGATGCCATCGCTACCCACGCACAAAAAAAAGTCCTCAGCAGTCTCAACTCTTCCAGGATCAAGGCAAGTAGCCTTGCTGGTGAGCCCATTCTCCAATGTCTCACTTCAGCCCCCAGCAATAATGCGCCTATCGGTGGTTTAAAAATAGTCACCGAAAATGGTTGGTTTGCAGCCCGCCCGAGTGGCACCGAGGAGATCTACAAAATCTATGCAGAGAGTTTTTTTGGCGACCAACATTTGGAAAACATCATCACCGAGGCGCAACAGATTGTAGGTCATGCTTTCACTGAGGCAGGGTTGTAACCATGGCAACGTCCACTCTGATGGATTTAGTGAAACTCGGGGACGCAGACGGCGTTGATGACTTGTGCCATCAGGACCCCGCGTTGGCCGCGAGTACCGATGAGAATGGTGTATCAGCACTGATGGTATCAATTTATTGGGGTAAACCGCTTGTTACAGCCAAATTGCGTGCCTACCTGCCCAGACTCGGATTTTTTGAGGCTTGCGCGTTGGCAGATCTGCCCGCGGTTCAGGATGCTTTATCTTCAAATACCGAATTACTAAATAGCCACTCCATCGATGGATTCAGCGGACTTGGTTTTGCTGCATTTTTTGGCCACATTGAAATTGCACATTATTTGTTATCAAAAGGTGCTGAAGTGGATAACCACAGTTCAAATGGGCTGAAAGTGACCCCATTGGGTTCCGCTGCCGCTGGTGGCCATGGTCTTCTTGCCGAGCTCTTATTGCGAAATGGAGCAAAAGTGAACACGCAACAAAATGGTGGCTTTAGCCCTTTGCATAGCGCTTGCCAAAATGGCGACGTCGAAATGGTAAAACTATTATTGCAAGCAGGAGCTGATACGAACCTGAAAACCATCGAAGGAAAATCCCCCATCGACATGATAGAGATTGAAACCAACCCAGAAATATTTCGGTTATTATCAACTCAGAAATCATAAAAATAAATGCATCCCAAAACAACCAATCGGCCAGTTCGGCTGCATACTGCTGTTAATTTGGTTCAGATTTTTTAGAAGGTTAGGATCGCGAAATTCTCCAAAATGGGCTGGTATGGCTAACGTATTCAACAATGGTTTGTGCCATATCGCAATCTCGACACGTATGATCAAGGCAATGCCGGCCTCCGTATCCGATTTTGGATAGTCCCCCTACAAGGTATATGAACAATACCTCCCATTGGGGCAGCGATTTTCTGCGCGCCATTTTTCAACATCATCTTTCTACCAAGTGGAGCATCATCCCTCAGGCGTACACCTGATCATTCTGCCATTGGCCTCGTCGCAACGCAAAATAAACCACCTGATCGTATCCATTCAAGATTTCATCCTGAATAGCAAAATAGACATTGCCTGTACAGTTTGAGCAATGGAAAGCCTACACAATGGGCAGCAATGCTATTGATTGAGAATGTCCTGATGGAAGGATCATGGCCAGGTTCCTGAATTTGTTTTTCACAATGTTCATCATTGTGATCTTTGAACACTACCATATGCTGCTGGAACAACAAAGCGATACCTATCTATTAATCAGATATAATTTGTCTCAAAAAAAGTTGACGGGAAATAAAAAGTGCATCTAACTACCCCAGAACAAATAGACCAAAAGTTACATAAGATCCTGCCCAAGGTAACCAAACCTGGCCGCTATGTTGGCGGAGAATTTAATAGCGTTGTCAAAAACTGGGCTGCAACGCCATTGAAGGCGTCTTTGGTCTTTCCGGATATTTACGACATCGGGATTTCGAATGTCGGCCTCAAGATCCTTTACGACATCCTTAATGCCCGTGCCGATTGCCTGGCCGAACGAAGCTATGCGGTTTGGCGCGACATGGAGGACCTGATGCGCCAGCATTCAGTTCCGTTATATTCCATGGAAAGCCACCACCCGCTTTCCCAATTTGACCTGATTGGATTTTCCATCCCATACGAAACACTTTACACCAACACCCTTAACGTGATCGATCTTGCCGGCATTCCCGTAATGAGCGTGGAACGAAGTGATAACCATCCCATCATTATTGCTGGCGGACACAGCACGCTCAACCCCGAACCAATGCATGCTTTTATTGACGCGTTTGTAATTGGTGAGGGAGAGGAAGTAATCAGCGAGATCGCGGATGTTGTATTGCGCCATAAACTCTCCGATGGCAGCCGCGACCGAGGCGCAATTTTACGCGATCTGGCCAGCCTAAAAGGCGTTTATGTGCCGCTTTATTACGATGTTGATTACCATAGCGATAACACTATTCGAGCCATCACACCCAACCAACCCTTTGCCAGCGCCATCGTTACCAAACGTATGGTGCCGGTGTTGCCCCCTCCTCCCACCAAATTTATCGTACCCAACATCGAGGCTGTCCATAATAGAATATCGGTAGAGATCATGCGCGGTTGTACCCGTGGCTGCCGTTTTTGCCATGCCGGCATCATTAACCGCCCGGTAAGGGAACGCTCGGTCCAGGAAGTTGTTGAAGCCGTTGCCGCCGCAATCGATAGTACCGGATTTGAAGAGGTAGCGTTGCTATCGTTATCATCCTCCGATTACTCCAACATTACTGAGCTGGTTAAGGCGGTCAGCGAGCGATTTGCTGACAAGCACCTGGGTATTTCACTTCCATCCTTGCGCATTGAGACGGTCTCAGTAGACCTGATGGACCAATTACGTGACCGCCGTGGAACAGGCTTTACACTGGCTCCCGAGGCTGCCAGCGAAAGAATGCGACGCACCATCAATAAATACATCAGCGATGAGCAATTGTTGGAAACCGTTCGAGAAATTTACAGCCGTGGTTGGACCACAGTGAAACTGTATTTCATGATCGGACATCCATCAGAAACCCTGGAAGATGTGCAAGCGATTGCGGATTTGTGTAAACGAGTATTGTCGGAGGGACGCAAGATCATTGGCGGACGCGCCCGCGTAAACGCTGGTGTTAGCACCTTCGTACCAAAACCACATACCCCATTTCAATGGGTTCAATGCGATGATATGGATCAGATCCGTCAAAAACAAGACTTGCTTCGCCGAGTTCTCAAGGATCGAAATATTAAACTGAGCTGGACTGTAGCGGAAGATACCATGATCGAAGCCTGGCTCTCGCGCGGCGATCGAAACATCAGCCGTGTCATCCACACGGCGTGGAAGAAAGGCGTAAAATTTGATGCATGGCAAGAAGAACGAAAATTCAGCCATTGGTTACAAGCCTTCGAAGAGGAGGGCATCGACCCATCTTTTTATACGCACAGAACCCGAAATGTGGATGAGGTATTCCCTTGGGAACATATTTCCACGGCTGTCAGTAAAAAATTCCTGTTCCAAGATTATGCCATGTCGTTAAAACAACAGATCCGAGAAGATTGCCGCAAGCAGTGCTATGCATGCGGAATTTTGCCGACATTTATTGAAGAGCGGCGCCAAAACCCGGGTGATTTTTGGAAGTGCCCACACGTTAAACCAAAAACTGAGACCCTGGCGGTTGTGTGAACCTGACAAATTCACTCATTGCCGATTTTAAAGGCATCCGATTCGGTGACATATTTGCTGGTATTCCTGCTGGCATGGTCTTGTTTATGTCAAGCTTTTTGGCAGTTAGGCTATACGAAAAGTATATCGGGGGATCTCTCCCCTTTTTTGCCACCAGCACCATCATCGCCGCGCTCATTGGCTGGTTATTGCGTATTGTTCGCTTTTCGCGTGCTGGCGCTACGGCTTTGGTTGCCGGGGTTACCGGTGCCACCCTTCTATCGTGGTTATGGGTTTTGGCTTACAAGTCCAACTTGTTTCCAGCAGTTTCAGCCGTACCTGGTTTACTGCTGGTAATGATCACTCCCTGGTTGATCGCCCGCACCTACCGGCCAAAAGGAAAATTTCCAGCATGAGATTACGCGTATTATTTGAAAAACAAGGGGCACTGCGCTATATAGGCCACCTGGACCTGCACAAGATATGGGAACGTTCCACCCGCCGTGCCAACATCACCCTGGCCTATAGCCAAGGTTTTCATCCCATGCCCAAGATCCAGTTGGCATCCGCCCTTCCACTCGGTTTTTCCTCGCGTGCTGAGTTGGTTGACTTGTTCACAGTAGCAGATATGGATCCTCACCAAGCCCAGGCACAATTACAGGCTGCTGTCCCTTCAGGCATCCATATCCACTCCATTGAGGTGATCGATCCTGCCCGACCTCCCTTGCAGGTGGAAACTGCCGCCTCCGAGTTCGAAGTCGATATTTCGGAGATTTGCCCCAACTCCGATGCACTGGCGGACCTTCAATTGCGCCTTGAGCATTTACTTATAAAAACCAGCATCCCTCGGGAAAGGCGGGGGAAACAATATGATCTTCGTCCTTTGATAGAGCAAGCAAAGCTGGAGGATGGGAAAGTATTGCGCCTGCGTTTATCTGCCCGTGAAGGCGCTACCGGCCGCCCAGAGGAGGTGTTGGCTGAACTTGGTATTGCCTTCGAAGATACGGACATTGAACGCAGCCAAATTTTTTTTCGGAGCACGGAAGTGAGTCTTTAGATTAAGGAGAAAAAATGGAACAGAGTAAAGTTACCTTGAGCAAAAACCCTGGTTGCTTGATTCAATTGCTTTGGTTTATTTTGGTTGGATCTTGGGTCACCCAGATCTGGATCGCGGTGGCATGGTTACTGATGGTCTTGGTGGTGACATTGCCGATCGGCATCGCCATGATAGACATGCTTCCCAAAGTTGTCGCCTTGCGTGAACCACGCCAGGCAATTCACTTGCGAAGCGGGGTTGCTACTGTGGGAGACCTACCGCAACACAATTTCTTCATTCGCGCCGCTTACTTTTTATTGGTCGGTTGGTGGTTATCGGCTATCTGGATGGAATTGGCATTATTGGTCTCCATCACCATCATTGGCTTGCCGCTTGGTCTGTGGATGTTCGACCAGGCGCCCGGATTAATGACGTTACGCAGGCAGTAATCATCAAAAGCGGCACCCATAAGGTGCCGCTTTTGATTTCAGAACCAACAAGTACAAGGAGAAGCAACGTCATTCCTATGTTGCCAACATTAAATCTTCTTGGGTTAGCTTTCTTTTTTGACCAACTCAGACATTAGTTCTTGGATCCGGTTGACCATTTGGGCTGGGTCAGGCATGCTACCATCCAGCAGCATGGCACTATCCAATACTTGGTCGATCAACTTTTTCCTCAGGTCTTCATCAGCCACATTCTCAATGCCCGAAACCAATGGATGGCTGGTGTTGATCTCAAGGATTTTTTTGGGTTGCTCAAAGTCTTTGCCAAGGTATTTGTAAACCCGCTGCATTTCGGGGTTCATCCCCCCATCCATATCTACCAAACGAGCCACAGATTTCGAAAGTCGGGTGCTTGCACGAACGTCGGCTACTTTATCCGCCAGCGCCATCTTAAATAAGTCTAAAAGCCCTTGTTGGATAGGTGTATCCGCTGATTTATTCTCTGCCTTTTCTTCTTCTGGTTTATCAAGTTCATGGTTGGCAATATTTTTAAAGTCGAAATCTTTGTACTTGTTTACACCCATCAACATAAATGAATCGATCGGTTCCGCAAGTAATAACACTTCGATCTCGCGGCTTTTGTATTGGTCCAAGTGTGGGCTGTACATAATGGAACGCGGGTCATCACCAACAATGTAGTAGATGTTCTTTTCGGCATCACCTTCCGTAGCTGGTTGGCGGGCAATGTATTCATCCAAGCTGCTCCAACCATCTGCCTGGGTGGATGTATGGATGCGCAATAAGGGTAAGATCTTGTCGGTTTCAGCGGCATTCATGGCGATGCCCTGTTTTAGGAAAACACCGAATTCTTTCCAAAAAGTTATGTACTTCTCTGGGTCATTTTTTGCAAGGGTTTCAAATTCCTTAAAGACCTGGTTGGTTAGCACTTTGCGTAAACCCGGCAACAATCCACTGGACTGAATGGTCTCTCGGGAAACATTGAGCGGCAAATCTTCTGAATCAACCACGCCTTGCACAAAGCGCAAATATTCAGGCAGCAGATCCTTGTTGTACTCGTCAATCAATATGTTGCGGCTATATAACTTCAAGCCATCTTCTTTGCGCAAAGAGAACATGCTTCGCTCTGCTTTGGCCGGAAAAAACAACATGGAATATAACTGCACCGGTGCATCGGTAACATTGTGGAAGTAATGGACCGGTTCTTCAAAATCCATAGTGAAACTGCGATAAAAGTCGTTATATTGTTCGCTTGTCAATTCTTTTTTGTTGGCGCGCCACATTGCGGTTTGCTTGTTGGCAGGCTTCTCTTCATCACCCAAATATATGGGAAAGCTAATGTAATCGCTATGCTTATGGATGATCTCGCGTAGACGGAACTCCTCCGCGAACTCAGCGTACTCCTCCTTCAGGGTGATCTCTACAGTGGTGCCGCGGGTTAATTTTTCAGCGGACCCTACTTCGTAGGTCTCATCTCCGGTGGCGATCCAGCGTACCGGCGCATCTTGTTTTCGGAACGAACGCGAAGTCACATTAACTGATTTTGCAACCATAAATACGCTATAAAAACCTACCCCAAATTGTCCTATCATTTGGGAAGGATCGCCATTTTGCTCTTTTGCTTTCTCAATGAACCGGCGGGCGCCTGATTGGGCGATCGTGCCCAAATGGTCAATGATCTCATCGTGATTCATGCCGATACCACTGTCGGTGATTGTGATCGTTTTCTTCTCGGCATCTGTCTTGATGTTGATCTTTAATTCTTTGTCAGCATCATAAATATCTGAATTGGTCAGCATCTCAAACTTGAGCCGGTTGATCGCATCAGATGCGTTGGAGAGCAATTCGCGCAAAAAGACTTCTTTGTCCTTATAGAGCGAATGAACCAATATGTTGAGCAGTTGCTTTGTCTCAGCTTTAAAGGTGTAACTTTGGGTATTTTCCATAATCGCAATCCTCGCAGTATTTTATCAAGCCAATTTTAACCAGCATCGACCTTGGCTGTTATCAGAAATTTGTTAGCGTTTTTTTTATTGGGTGGTAACTTATTGGCGCGGTCCAACCAATTCAGACACTTTGGGCGAGATGACAATATGCACAGCTTCTGCGATCCATTTTGCCCCAGAGCCGTTCGTATGGATGCCATCAAAGTCAAAGCCTTGCGCAAAGCCCGCGGTGCTGGCACCTATGTCGATGAGCGGCAAGCCCAGTTCAGTTGCCAGCTCGCGGATGGCATTGCGCGATTGCTCAAGTGGTTCGGGCTGCATGTTATACATCAATTTATGATGTTTTGGTAGAACAAATGCGCTTGCCGGTGTAGCCAAATAAAGGAAAGGCTTGCTGGGCAAGGATAGAATTTTATCCACCAACGTACGGGTTTCTGATTGGAAATGGTCTACTCCTCGCCAGTTTTGTGGTTTGCTGTCATTGGTACCAAGCATTAAAACCACAATTTGCGGCAGGTATTTGGGAAGTTGGGGAAATGCTTGATACTTTATGTAAGGAATATCCCCACGGGAGGACATGGTACCGCCTGGTACACCAAAATTCCCCACCGAAAACCCATCCCCAAGCAATTGTTTTAAAACCGCAGGGTAGCATTTTTGTGGCCGATCTTCAACAAAAGTTCCGTAGGTTATACTGTCACCTACACACGCTATGCGAAAATCTTGAGGATTAGGTGGCTCAATTGGGTCTGTCCGGCTGACCAACCATAAAATTCCGCGCTGGTAGACCCACCAACCTGCAGCCAAACATACCACTCCGGCCGGCCAGCCTGCCACCCACCAAGTCAATGCGGCTAACCCCAAAGCGCCAATTCCAATCATGGCACGGATCAGTTCAAACAATCTGGCATCTCACTTTCGAGAAGCGATGTTTCCAGCCATGAAAGCAAATGTTGGTTAAAAACATCTGGACACTCCACTGACAACCCATGGCCGGCATTGGGCACCACCACCATTCTTGCACCGTGGATGTGACTGGCAAGGTCTCTTTGCTGTTCGATAACGACCGTTGTATCTTCCGCGCCAGCAATTACCCAGGCAGGTTTCCCGAAATCGTGCAGTCCGTTACCCAGCCGATGGGTGGCCAGCATCAACAATGCCGCACGGTAGCTCACCGGGTTGGCTTTTTCTACCTGAGAAACATACATTTGTCGAATCTGCTGAAATTCTGGTTTCGGAAAGACAGTATTGGCGACCAAGCCAGCCTGCGCCGATGGACTGAGAAAAAAGACAGTGAAGAACCGCCTAAGGAAATACCATCTCTGCTGAAAGTTGGCAGGGACCAATCTGGCGAAGGTGCTTGCCAACATTAGCCTTCGCACCAACTGTGGTTGTTGAACGGCCAATTTTTGTGCCAACACACCACCCATCGAAAGCCCCACCACATCCACCTGAGAAACACCCAATTGATTGAGTGCTTGTTTCAACGCTTCGATGGTACGCCTTCCTGATAAATCTGCACCTACTCCGAAAGAACGGCCGAATCCGGGCAAGTCTGGAGCCAACGGTCGATACCCAAGCCTGGACAAAAATTCCAGCTGGTAACGCCACATCAACGAACTTGCGCCAAGGCCGTGTAACATGAGCACCGCTTGGTGCCCGGTAGGATTGGGATCTTCGATGTACATGAAATGTGGATAAGAACCTTAATGTAAAAAGAGCCAACGGAATCGCTGGCTCTTTTTGATCAGTTTTTCTTTTCAGCCTCAGGTGCGTCGTCCACCTTTGGCTCTTCTTTAATGTTTTGTTTAAAGGCCTTCAGGCCGCTGCCCAATTCTCCCAGCACTTTGCCAAAACGGCCGGGTCCAAAAATTACGATCACAATCACAAGGATGATGATCAGTTCAGTTGCGCCAAATCTCATCGGTTCACCTCAATACTTTCATTTGTTTCTACTATTTTATCAGATTCTTCTCGCGAGGAAAAACCTGGGAGGCTTGCGGCATCCTATTCTGACCGGTCAAATAAGAAGGTATCTAACCAACGAATGATGCGTTTAAGGATTCGTCTGAGGAATGCCCACGGTTTATACCAATCAGCGTTGATGTAATGTTTTTCAAATGGCTTAAGTAAGGGTCCGGTCCATTCAATCGTCATGGCAGCCCAGGTGAGGCCAGCGCCAAAACCTACCAACACCACTTTATCCCCGGCACGCAAACGTTTTTCCTTGGCTGCCTCCACCGCTGCGATAGGTATGGAAGCGGTAGAGGTATTCCCGTACCGGTCCAGGTTCATAAAAAAGGATTCAATTGGCAATTCCAAACCACGGGCAGCGGCATCAATGATGCGCCGATTTGCCTGATGTGGAATGATCATTCTCAGATCTTCAGCTTTCCAACCACTCTTTTTAAGCACCTCATTGGTAGAAGAGACGATCACACGGGTGGCAAAACGGAAAACCTCTTTTCCGTTCATATGGATAAAATGTTGTCCGGCATGCAGGGTAGCCTCTGTGGTGGGGTGTTTGCTGCCACCAGATGGAATGGTGAGGTAATCTCCGCCCGAACCATCGCTATGGATAACCCCTTTTTGGATGCCACCGGCCTTATCGCTGGCTTGAAGCACAAAGGCACCCGCGCCATCCCCGAACAGAATGCAAGTGTTACGGTCTTGCCAGTTCACAAATCTGGAAAGTGTTTCAGCACCGATCACCAATACTGTGTTTGCATCACCAGCCTTGATCGCTTGGGCACCAGATTGCAAGGCATAAATAAATCCGGAGCAGGCAGCGGACAGGTCGTAAGCGCCAGCGTTGCTCGCCCCTAATTGGTCTTGGATAAGACAAGCAGTTGCTGGGAAGATATGCTCTGGCGAGGATGTGGAGCAAATGATCAGGTCTACATCGTCGGGGGTAAGACCTGCCATTTTTAAGGCTTTAAAACTGGCTGCTGCTCCCAGGCTCGCTGAAGATTCGTTTTCCGCCGCAATGTGCCGCTCGCGAATGCCTGTCATTTCTCGGATCCACTGATCGCTGGTATCCACCATCTTGCTTAGGTCGTCGTTCGTAAGCACCTTTTGAGGGACGGCCATACCCCAACCGGTAATATGTGCGTTTGGCATTTGTTGACTCCTTGGTTCCCTGCGCGAGTGCGCGAGGGAGAGGTACTTATCCTGCGTACTTGCTGAGGATGATTGTGGCGTTATGACCGCCAAAACCAAACGAATTGGACATTATGTGGAGAGGGTTGGCCTTGCGGGCAACATTCGGAATGTAATCCAGATCACAATTGGGGTCTGGGTTCTGATAATTGATCGTCGGTGGCAAGATGCCATCCTGAAAGATCTGGCAACAAAAAGCTGCTTCCAGCGAACCAGAGGCACCCATCAGGTGGCCGGTCATGCTTTTCGTGGAGGAGATAGCAACCTTGTAAGCATGATCACCAAACACAGTTTTTATGGCGGCGGTTTCGCTTTTGTCGTTTAGGGCAGTGCTGGTACCGTGGGCGTTTATGTAGTCGATCTGGGACGAAGCAAGGCCGGCGTCTAATAATGCCAGGCTCATACACAGGGCAGCCCCAGAACCGTTTTCGGCTGGGGCGCTAATGTGATAAGCGTCATCCGTAGTGCCATAGCCAGATATTTCGCAATAGATGGTAGCGCCACGAGCGTTGGCATGTTCAAGGCTCTCCAAGATCAAGATGGCTCCACCTTCTCCCATTACAAAACCATCGCGGGTTGCGTCAAATGGCCGGGATGCACGAGAAGGGTCATTATTGCGGGTAGAAAGTGCTGTCATGGAATTCAGGCCGGCAATCGCCAAAGAGTTCACTGATGATTCAGCAGCGCCGGCGATCATTACATCCGCATCGCCACGCCTAATTACCGAGGCGGCTTCTCCGATTGCGTTGGAACCAGTTGCGCAGGCAGTAGAAACCGCCAGGTTGGGTCCACGAACGCCATATTTGATGGCGATTGCGCCAGGCGCATTATCAGCGATCATCATTGGCACCAAAAACGGGCTTACCCTGTCGGCACCTTTGTTTTTTAACACATCATATTGTTCAAGGATGGTGCCGATTCCACCGATGCCGGTACCCACCAAAACACCAATTCGGTCTCGGTTTTCTTCACTTACCTGCAAGCCACTATGCCGTAAAGCTTCATCCGCAGACGCAACCGCAAATTGGCAAAATCGGTCCATTCGCCGGCTCTCTCGTGCTCCCAAAGTGGCAGCCGGATCAAAGTTTTTAACTTCACATGCAAACTGGGTTTTATTTTCGGTTGGGTCAAATTGGATAATGGTCGCGGCACCGCTGGTTCCAGAAATAAGGGCTTTCCATGAATCCTCAAAATTATTACCCAGCGGACTTACACATCCGAACCCGGTTACTACTACTCTTTTTCGCATCTCTACTCCTAAAAGGGGCCTTATAGCAATGATTCACAAAAGAACAGCGCAAAGCTCTCGCTGCGCTGTTATCTACGCTAAATGTAAGAACACAAATGGGGCAAAAGGGTTACAAGCTTTGGTTGGGGTTATCCCTTTAGCAAGCTAACGTCGTGGTCCTCATCAGGGGCAAGGTCCAATGGGGGCAGCTCTGCCAGGCTGTTCAAACCAAAATGTTGCAAAAATTCAGGCGAAGTACCATACAAGATCGGCCGGCCTGGTCCTTCTGAACGACCGACTTCTTGTAGTAATCCTTTTGATAACAGGCTCTTCATCACGCCATCACTATTAACCCCACGAATGGAATCAACACCTGGGCGTGTGACCGGTTGTTTGTAGGCGATAATTGCCAACGCTTCCAGGGCGGCACGGCTCAAGCGGCTGGTGGCATCCAGACCCAAAAAACTCTCAATGTACTCTGTTACTTCAGGTGCTGAAGTTAATTGATACCTACCATTATGTTTTTGGAGGCGGATTCCGCGTGTCTGGTAGGATTTTTCCATTTCCACCAACTGGGTTTCTACTTCCTTGAGTTGCAAACCAAGTACGGTGGCTAAATGCTGCGGAGAAACAGGATCATTGGCAACAAACAGCAAGCCTTCAAGCAGGATGGCTGTTTCGATTTCGGTGACGGGCGAGGCTTGTTCGGTTAATTTTGGCTCGGTCATGCTATAATTCCAGCGTTAAAACAGAGGTAACTATGTTCACTAAAAAAGTAATTCTAACAGCAATCTTGTTTTTTGGCATTTCCACTGCATGCCGCATCCCAACGTTTGGACAAAGTGATTCCACACCCACGCCGGTTGTTGCAAATCCGGCAACTTCAGGCCAAGCAACTGAATTAGGCGATATGGTCTCCACCGACCCTAATACCGGCGCTACCATAATTACAGTAAGTGAAGAAATGCTGGGCGGTCTGCTAAGCAAGCAAATGGAGACCGACCCATCGGCAATGCTGAGCAAACCAGTTGTCACTCTCCGCGACGGTCGCATCCTGATAGGTGGTACCACTAATCAGGCAGGATTGGAACTAAACACAGAAATCATTGTACTCCCCTCGGTATCATCAGAAGGCTTGCCAGTCATTTCTATTGAAACCGTAAAAATTGGACCCATGGAAGCGCCTGAAGGTGTGCGTTCTGCCGTGGCTATCATTGCCCAACAAATGTTCGCCAATGCCATCGGCAATGGCATTGACCAAACCAAACTGCAAAGCATCACCATTGAGAATGGCGTAATGGTAGTGACCTTGCTACCCAACCAATAATGTAGGCAGGAGCAAGCGATGAGGATTTTGATCTCTGGGGCGGCAGGTTTTTTAGGTTCTAACCTGTGTGATCGTCTAATTTTGGAAGGCCACGAAGTTGTTGGCTTGGATAATTTCATTACCGGGTCCGAGGAAAATATTGCGCACCTGTTCGGTAATCAACAATTCACATTTTACAAGCATGATGTATCCAATTACATTTATGTTCCCGGAAAATTGGACGCAGTCATGCACTTTGCTTCACCGGCCAGCCCCAACCCGGCATCTCCATTCGCATATTTTAATTTACCCATCCAAACCATGAAAGCCGGCGCCTTGGGCACCCATAACACCCTCGGCGTTGCCAAGCACCACGGTGCCCGCTTCCTGCTTGCCTCTACCAGCGAGATCTATGGTGACCCATTTGAACACCCCCAAAAAGAAACTTACGCAGGCAATGTCGATATCACTGGCCCGCGAGCAGTTTATGATGAAGCCAAGCGTTTTGCTGAAGCACTCACGCTGGCTTACCACCGCCAACATAATGTAGATACTGCCATCGTACGCATTTTCAACACCTTTGGCCCCCGTATGGATTTGGAGGACGGCAGAGCCTTGCCAAACCTGCTTAAGCAAGCCTTGCTAAGCCAACCCCTTACCGTTTATGGCAACGGTGACCAAACCCGTTCCTTCTGCTATGTAGATGACTTGGTGGACGGTATTGTTCGATTACTGTACTCCAACGAACACATGCCGGTTAATATCGGAAACCCTGTCGAGATGACACTTTTAGAATTTGCCAAAGAGATCAACCGTGTTACCGGAAATCAGGCAGGCATCAAGTTCGTAGACGCCCGATCTGCCCGCGACCCGCAACGCCGCCAGCCCGACATTACCCGCGCGCGAGAAATCCTGGGCTGGGAGCCTAAAGTATTCCTCGAGGAAGGCATCCGCAAGACCATACCGTATTTCAATCAAAAACTCGGCCTTGCATGATCGATTTTGTAAAAAACCCGCAAGAACGCACCCGTTTTTATAAATTTGCCGTCGTAGGTGCCATTGGCGCTGTGATTGATTTTGGGGTGATGAACCTGCTGGTGCACTATGATATTTCTTTTCTTACTGCCGGCACCATTTCGTTTCTGTGCGCGGTGTTGAGTAATTTTTTATGGAACCGGTTCTGGACATATCCTGAAAGCCGAAGTAAACATTATTTGGGCCAACTGGCCCAGTTTGTAGTCGTCAATGCTGCCGGCTTGCTCATTCGGGTGCCCATCTTAAAGTATATTGAACCGATCATCGATGGTTTCTTTATTGGAATCCCTCAGACAAACCAATACCACCAACCAATAAGCCACAACCTAACCCTTACACTTGCAGTGGGCACAGTCATGATGTGGAACTTCTTTGTGAACCGTTTTTGGACGTATAATGATGTAAACGGTTAGGAGCCGTTCCCACGTATGCCCCAACGGCCAAAAACCATTAGCGCCTCACAAATTAGCCTTGCCCAATTGATGCAACCAGAGCACGCCAACAACCTGGGGAATGTACACGGTGGTTGGGTAATGAAGTTGGTCGATGAGTGCGGTGCTTTGGCCTGCATGCGCCACGCCCAACGGCGCGTTGTAACTATCGCCGTGGATGGGATGACCTTTCGCCAACCGATCAAGATTGGCGACCTTGTAACCCTAACAGCGCGGGTTACATTTACCGGCAACACAAGTATGGAAGCTGAAGTGTTGGTGACTGCTGAAAACCCTGTATCTGGTGAGAAAACGCATACCAACCGAGCCACATTGGTTTATGTAGCCTTGGGCGATGATGGACGGCCTGTCCCGGTTCCGCCAATCGTGGCTGAAACAAAAGAGGAAATCGCTCTGCATGAAGAAGCAAAAAAGCGGCACAGTATCCGTACCAGGTAGAACTGTATGGATGAATTATCCGACCCGCAAATCCGCTTTACCCTAAAAGAACTCCTCAATATTGCCAGCGGCCGCTCTGCCTCAAATATTAGTGACTTGCGCCAACCCAGCGCAATCGCCGAACATTTCCCTTACCCATTTTTTGCACTGGTTGGCCAACGCGAAATGAAATTAGCGTTGTTACTGAATTTGGTGAATCCGGGTATTGGGGGTGTTTTACTGATTGGTTCACGCGGTACGGGAAAAACTACAGCAGTTCGTGCACTTCAAACTTTGTTACCACAAGAACCTCGCAGTTTGTGTTATTACGGTTGTACCGAACAAGAAGTTGAACAAGGTGGTATGGATGCGGTTTGCCCTGCGTGCACAAAAAAATATGGCCAAGGGGAACCGCTCACCGCACTGGCGCGGGTTAGTCTGGTAGAACTGCCTCTTAATGCCCAGCTGGCAGATGTTCTTGGTGGCCGCGAAATGGAGACCGGAGGGCAACCCTACACGCTGCGAAGCGGCTTGTTGCATCAAGCTGATCGCAACATCTTATACATCGACGAAGTAAACCTGCTGCCTCAGGACCTGATCGACTCCATCCTGGATGCAGCCGCACAAGGTTTTTATCAGGTTCGCAGGCACCATACCAGTGCCACTTTTAATTCCAGATTTATCCTTATCGGTTCGATGAACCCGGAGGAAGGTGCCTTACGTCCTCAAATATTAGACCGATTTGGCATGCGCGTATTTGTGCGAGGATTACAGAATCCGCAGGACCGTTTGCAAGCATATACGGATGCAGCATCTTATTACCTTAACCCTCGAGAGTTCACTTCCCGCTGGCAGCATACCGTGGAAATTGCTCAGACCGAGATCGTGATCGCTCGAGATCGGGTAAGGCGGGTAAGTTTGCCAAACTCTCTGGCGCAACAAGCCATCTCTACCATATCCCAACTGGGTGTCGAGTCCCTTCGCGCAGAGATCAGCTGGTTCGAATCTGCCAAGGCTTTGGCCGCATGTGATGAACGTTTGGAGGTCACCGCACAAGACTTGCGCGATACCGCCAACATTTGCTTGCGTCTTCGTCGTAGCCCGTTCATACAAAACTACTTTGCCAACCAGCAATCCGAAGAGGATGAACTCGCTGGTGCTTTATCCGCCTTATAACTATGCGAAAAGTAAAAATCTGCGATTGGCCCATTTTCGCCTTGCTTGCCGTCAATTTGGTAGCCGGCTGGTTCTTGCTGCCAAATTATGGCATTAGCTGGGATGAACCATTGTTTTATGATTACGCTGCTCACATCGGCAGCGCTTACTCCCTCCAAAATCTGGCAAACGCCAGTGTTCCGGCAAATGCATTCGGCGCCAGCTCTTCTGACCATCAATTCTACGGTCCTGCCTACTTGCTGGCAGCCGAGCCCATAACCAAAGCCTTGCAAACGGCAGGTCTCGGCTTATATCAATCGTGGCATTGGCTGAATTTTTTATGCTTTCAGGTCGCGGTCTTGTGCTTGTATTACTTACTCCTTCCAAGTACAGGAAAGTGGCCAGCAGTGTTTGGAGCGGCATTGATGGTTTGGCAACCCACGTTATGGGGTCATGCCTTCATTAACCCAAAAGATATTCCATTTATGGCAGCCTGCCTGGCCAGTTACCTTGCTGGTACCCGCGCCCTTGATGCAGCCCAGAACAATCCCCCCCAGCGAGCTTTTGTATGGTGGGTTGCATTTGGTGTGCTATTAGGGCTTACCAGCGCCATTAGAGTTATTGGACCACTGATTGGTATTGTGATGTTATTCGATTTGGTTTTGCGTCGCCAATGGCGCCAATTATCCTCTTTTTTTGCGGCCGGGGGATTGGCTGCAGCGGTAATGGTAGCGGCCTGGCCATTTTTGTGGAATGACCCCGTAACCAATTTTATTGAAGTGTTACGCCATATGAGTAACAACCCAACGGAATTGGCTGTGCTCTATGAAGGCGTGGTCTTTAGGGCCAATGCCATGCCCATTTCATACATTCCTCGTATGTTCCTATTAATGTTGAGCGAGCCGACATGGCCATTGGCCGCACTGGGCGTTGGTGCTTTATTTGTAGATGTGCGCAATGGTGGTAAGCTTTGGCGGCATGCCACCCCGGTTGGCGCGATCTTTATCCTATTATTGGCGTACATTTTAGCGCGCCGCCCATCTGTGTATGATGGCTTTCGACATTTTTTATTCATATTGCCAATTGTATTTATGCTTCCAGCATATGCCGCTGCGTGCGTTATGCGACGCTTTGGCCCAAGGCCTTTTACCGCGTTGGTGGCATTGGCCTTGCTCCCTGGGTTGGCAGGCATTTATAGCACCCACCCCTACGAATACAATTATTACAATCAATTTGCTGGTGGTCAGGCCGCTACGCTGCGCCGTTACGAAAACGATTACTGGCTAACATGTTACCAACCGGCTTTGCGATGGTTTGCGGAAACATACCCTGGCCAACCTTTGGCTGTACAACGGGAACTTCCATTGGCAAAAGCATATTCACTACCCATACCCCTGGTTCATGCTGGCGGTGTTGGCAGTTTGGAGCGAGGCAGTTTCTTACTGACCCATGTCCGTGCAAATTTGGATGAACGCAGTGTTTATCGCAACGAAACTGTGATACAGGCATTTGGCTTGCCTGGCTTGGACCTTTGCACAATAAAACAGGTAAAATAATTGCCTATGAACCCGGTAATTTATTCAATAACTTCACCTCGGTTGGTATTGCGTTGCTACCATCTCAACGATGTATCCGCGCTCAATTCAACCATCAATGCCAACCTGGGTCATCTACGCCAATTTATGCCGTGGGCCCGAGTAGACCATGTTACGCCTGAGGCACACCTGGAATTGATCACCCGCTGGATACATGACTTTGAGCAAGCCAAGGATTTTGTTTTTGCCATCACTGACCGTAAAGCCGGAACATTGCTTGGCGGCACAGGATTACATAAACGCGCCGGCGAACATGGGCTGGAGATTGGCTATTGGCTTGCAGCCGATGCCTGTGGCAAGGGCATTGCTACCGAGGCAACCGCAGCACTCACCCGCGTTGCCTTTGACCACTATGAGATGGATCGGGTGGAAATTCACTGTTCCAGCATGAACAATGCCAGCGCCCGTATTCCTCAAAAACTGGGCTTTGAGTTGGAAGCCACCCTGCGCCGACGATACATTGATGAATATGGCATCGCTGATAGAATGATGTTCGTCCTGTTCCGGTCCAATTATCCCAACGCCAGCACTCCACAAATGGATGTGCGTGCATTTGATGATGAAGGCAGGCAGTACCTGTGACCAAGCAATCCAAATCGCCTTTAGCACTTACAACCTTATGTTGCGCGTGATCGCAGGCAAATTCCGAGGCCGCCTGCTAAAGTCTGTTCCCGGTGATACTACCCGCCCTGTGACGGATCGCGTCAAAGAAGCCTTGTTTAATATTCTTGCCAACAACGTGGTCGATTCCAGTTGGTGGGATGTCTTTGGTGGAACAGGCGCCATCGGTATTGAGGCAATAAGCAGAGGTGCCAAGTTTGTTCGTTTTTGCGACCTAAACCGCCTTCCCGTGGAAACCATCAAGGAAAACTTGGCCACTCTGGGTTGCGCTGGCCAGGCTCAAGTTTTGCGCGGAGATGCCTTTTCGCTTTTGGCAGCTGAACCCACTTATCAGTTCGATTACATTTACATTGCTCCACCGCAATACAAACAAATGTGGATCAAAGGGGTGGAGTTGGTGGATGCCCATCCCCGTTGGCTCAGTGATGACGGTGAGCTGATCGTACAGATCCACCCTGTGGAGTACGCCGAATTGGAACTTAAGAATTTTGAAAAAGTGGAAGAAAGAAAATACGGCAGTACATTGCTGGTGTTTTACAACAAAAAAGAAACCACCCCCAAGCAACAAGGAGCCTGATCATGGAACTGAGCTTGTACAAGATCGAAAAACCAGAAGATACCAATTTCATCCTCGGACAATCGCATTTCATAAAAACCGTTGAGGATATCCACGAGGTAATGGTTTCTGCCGTTCCGGGCATCAAATTCGGTTTGGCCTTTTGCGAAGCCAGCGGCAAGTGCCTGGTTCGCACCAGCGGTACTGACCCCGAACTCATTGCCCTTGCTGAAAAAAACGCGTTAGCCATTGGCGCCGGCCACAGCTTTATCCTCTTCCTCGGAGATGGCTATTACCCGATCAATGTACTTAACGCCATCAAAAACGTCCCCGAGGTTGCCCGAGTATTTTGTGCCACCGCCAACCCTACCCAGGTCGTTTTGGCACAAACCGAACAAGGCCGTGGCATAATGGGTGTGATTGATGGCTTTTCTCCTTTTGGAGTTGAGGATGAGGATGGTAAGAATTGGCGCAAAGGATTTTTACGTATGATAGGGTACAAACTATAAGGCGCGTTATTTCCTGCCAGACTCCCAGAAAAAACTCCCCTCAACCTATGGAGGGGAGTTTTTTTGGATAACAGATAAACCGTTACTTTGAGACTATTTTCCGGACCTCATCCAACGATCCCGCCGAACCAAGTTTGATGTTTTTATCGGCAATAAACTTGGCGTACTCGCCCATAAAGATCTTGCCAACTGGGCGAAGGTCAAACTGATCTGGGTGGTCGCGGAAATACTCACGGTGAACTCGGGTCCAGACCAGGCGACCGTCGGTGTCGATGTTGATCTTGGTCACACCCAAGGTAGCAGCCTTGGCGAATTGGTTGTCATCTACGCCTTTGGCACCGGCCAAGTTGCCACCCGCGGCATTAATGCGGGCCACTTCTTCTTGCGGAACGGAGCTGGAACCATGCATTACCAGTGGGAAACCAGGCAGTTCTTTTTGGATCTCAGCGAGCACATCAAAGTGCAACCCCTGGGTTCCACTGAACTTGAAAGCGCCATGGCTGGTACCGATCGCAACGGCCAGTGAATCACAACCTGAACGCTCAACAAACTCACGTGCCTGGCGGGGGTCGGTAAGCTTGGCATTGGCTTCATCCACGCTTACATGCTCTTCTACCCCACCCAGCATACCCAATTCGGCCTCTACTACTATGCCTTTGGCGTGGGCCGCATCCACAACTCGTTTAGTGATCTCAATATTCTTGTCAAACGGTTCATGGCTCGCATCGATCATCACCGAGCTATAAAAACCGCTGTTGATACAGTCGTAACATGTTTCCTCATCGCCATGGTCCAAATGTACAGCAAATATGGCCTCTGGAAATACCTCGTTGGCGGAGAGTATCAACCCTTCTAACATCTTTTTATGGGTATATGAACGAGCCCCTTTACTGATCTGAATGATAAACGGAGCCTTGCTTTCAACATTCCCCCGAAATAACCCCATAGCCTGCTCAAGGTTATTGATGTTATAAGCGCCGATGGCATAATTGCCATAAGCAACTTTGAATAGATTTTTGGTTGTAACGATCATTTTTACATCCTTTCGTGATAGTTGTCTGTGCTTTTGGGTAGTTACGTCTTGATTATACCCACGATTTGATACTATAATTTACTTGCCAATGTTGTTAGACAAATTTTCACAGGAGGCGTTATGTCCGATATTTTGACCCAGATCATGAACGACCAAGACCCTGTCAGCAAGCTGATCGGCAAGATTCCCGGTTTTAGTGGCTATATGGAGCGCGCAAGCCGTCGCTCTGCTGATAAATTGGCCCGCGAGGCGATCGCCTCCCAATATGAAAGTTTGTACAAAAAACTTTCGGCTATCCAAACGGATCTCATTTCCAACGGGGGAATTGAGTATCTGGATGATACCGAAAAAGCCGCGATCCAGATCCGTCGATTCACCGATCGCATCCGAAACGCCACATATGGGTATAGTGGTTTTTTTGATAGTGTAAAAGTAGACGCACAAGACATTGAAACCATGTACCACTTTGACTTGGCGTTTGTGCAAATAGGGGAACACCTGAGTACCGAAATGGACACCCTGTCCAACAACCTTACCAACAGTGAGGGCTTGCCAGCATTTATTCGAAACTTGACCATGCTTGCCCGTGAACTGAATGAAACCTTTGATAAACGGAACGACCTTTTAGCAAAACCAGAGGCCGCTGCCTAACCTTTAGACCAAGAGGAATATACGCATGTGGAAAGAGTACGTAACCGCTTCAACGGTTGAACAAGCCGTTGAGGTCCTTGCCGCCAAAGGGCCAAAAGCCCGCATTGTTGCCGGGGGCACCGACCTAATGTTGGAAATGGAAAATGGGGGCCGAAAAGATCTCGAAACCCTCATCGATGTTACCCGTATCGCAGGTTTGGATGAGATAAACATAGACCCCGATGGGACTGTACGGATAGGAGCAATGGTCACCCATAATCAGGTGGCTGCTTCACCGCAAATGCACCAACTGGCCTTGCCATTGGCACGTGCCTGTTGGGAAGTCGGCGCTCCTCAGATCCGCAACCGGGCAACTCTTGCTGGAAATGTCATCACCGCTTCTCCCGCCAACGACACTATCAGCCCGCTCATGGCTCTCGACGCGACCGTGCGGCTGGTCTCTGTTGGTGGTGAACGACAAGTAAAGCTGGCTGATTTTTACACCGGCGTTCGTAAAACAGTGATGCAAGCGGATGAAATGTTGGTTGAGATCAGCTTTGCTGGCCTAAAACCAAACCAACGTGGCGCGTTTGCCAAAGTCGCCCTGCGCAAAACCCAGGCGATCTCTGTGGTCAACATTACCATGATATTGGGAATAGATGGCGATATCGTCCGTTCGTCATCCATAACACTGGGCTCTGTCGCCCCAACCATCATCCATGCCCCTGCCGCCGAACAATATCTGATCGGGAAAACCCTTTCTGATGAGGTGATTGAGAAAACGGCCAGCCTGGTGCGCGATGCCGCTAAGCCTATTAGTGACCTGCGTGGCAGTGCTGATTACCGGCGCGAGATGGTTTTTGTGCATAGCAAACGAGTACTGCGCGTACTGAGAGATGATTTGGGTGGAGAAATGATGCCCCAAAAACCGGTTACCTTGGTCGGAAAACCCAATTCAAGCCCGGTAGTTTCCACCCGCTCTACTCACAATTCTTCTGAACCAATCAGTACCACCATTAATGGCAAGAATTTCCTCATCAATGGGGCGAATGACAAAAGCCTTTTGCGAATGTTGCGTGAAGATGCCGAATTAATTGGCACCAAGGAAGGCTGTGCTGAAGGTGAATGTGGCGCTTGTACCGTCTTTTTGGACGGAAAAGCCGTAATGAGTTGCCTAGTACCCGCCCCGCGTGCCCACAACGCTGTTATTACAACCATTGAAGGGCTTGCCGTTGGCGAGACCATGCATCCGGTGCAAGAAGCATTTGTGGAAAAAGGCGCTGTACAATGCGGTTACTGCACCCCCGGATTTATTATGAGCGCGGTGAAGTTATTGGAAGAAGTTGACCAACCCACCAAAGACCAGATCGAGGAAGCAATCGCCGGCAATTTGTGCCGTTGTACTGGCTATTATAAGATCATCGAGGCAATTGAGTTGGTTAACCAACATTGATCTGAACCGAGGTGATATGGCAGAGAATCCAACTGAAATGCAAAAGAAACGGGAAGAAACAAGCGTGCGTTCCTTATCGTTGATCTCCTTTTTGATCAACGCGCTGGTCCCTGTGATAGCGTTTTCGGCAGCGTTGGTGATGTTGGATATCGGCATTCAGAACAATTGGCAAATAGTGATTGAAATGGCTGCACCTGTTCGCTTTCCCCAGCCGTTTTACCACCTCAATGTGGTTGGTAGTTTGTTTGAATTCCTTTCCACCATCCAATACTTGCGCGTGATTCTGATCTTCTTCATGCTCGGGTGGATCCTGTTCGCAGGGTTGTTCTCCATGCTCAATGCTTACTTGTATAAAGCCTTTGGGCCATCGATGTACAGCAAGGTAGATGTGCCCTTTACCGTAACCAAAAATAAATAACCTTCAAAGAGGTTTCCTGATGGCAAGTGAAATAGTTGGAAGTTCCGTAAAACGTATCGATGGGCGCGAAAAAGTTACCGGCAGCGCGCTTTATTCTGGTGACCTGGTGATGCCAGGCATGTTGCATATGAAGATCCTTTTTGCCGGCAGGCCACACGCTCGAGTGCTCTCGATTGATACTTCCAGAGCCGAAGATGTAGCCGGTGTCGTGGCAATTTTTACCGCAAAAGATGTACCCTTGAATGAATATGGATTGCAGTGGAACGACCAGCCAGTATTGTGTGGGCCGGGCAGCACCAAGGAAGGCGGCGACATCGTCCGATTCGTTGGCGATCAAGTTGCCTTGGTTGTAGCTGAAACCGAAAAGATCGCTGAACATGCCCGCTCGCTGATCCGGGTTGAGTACCAAGATCTGCCCGTGGTGACCGACCCAGAGGAAGCCATGAAGGACGGTGCTACCCTGCTTCACCCACACATCGCCAATACCAACATCTGCGTATGGGATAAGATCCGCAAGGGAAATGTAGATGAAGGATTTAACCAGTGTGATGTGATCGTGGAAGATACATACCATGTTCCGGTGCAAGAGCATGTTTACCTTCAACCAGAAGCCGGCTTGGCTTACATGGATGACGGTATTGTGACAGTAAAAGCCGCTGGCCAATGGACACACACCGACCAAAAACAGATAGCCCATAGCTTAGACCTGCCGCTCGAAAAAGTGCGCGTCATTTACCCCGTCATTGGTGGAGCATTCGGTGGGCGTGAAGACATGAGCGTTCAGATCGTTTTGGCGTTGGCTGCCACCAAGCTAAACCGACCCGTCAAAATCGTATGGACCCGACCTGAATCAATGTTCGGGCACGGAAAAAGACATCAAATGGTGATCAAAGCCAAATGGGGTGCCAATAAAGATGGCAAAGTGCTTGCAGCCAAAACCACCATCATCGCCGATGGCGGCGCTTATATGTACACAAGCAACAAGGTTTTGGGAAATGCAACCATAACGCAAAGCGGGCCTTATTACATCCCCCATTTCTACTCAGATGTGATCGGCGTGTATACCAACAATGTTCCAGGCGCAGCCTTCCGCGGTTTCGGCGCTCCACAAGCAGCCTTTATGGCTGAAATGCAAATGAGCAAATTGGCCGAAAAATTGGGTTTGGATGAGGTGGATTTTCGGTTACGAAATACACTAAAGCCAGGCCAAACCCTCAATGTGCAATCACCACCAGTCGGCCCAATCTCCATCGACAGAGTGATAGAAGAAGCTGTGAATCGGGCAGATTGGCAGCGGGTTGATGGTGTCTATTCTCGAAAACCTTCTGCCACCCACGCGCACAACAACCCCGTGAAGACAGGATATGGAATGGCCTGTGGTTTTAAAAATGTTGGTTTTAGTTTTGGGTATAAAGATAACTGCTGGGCAAAAGTAGAGATCAGCGGAAACGGCAACCCGGAAAAAGCTCGCGTTTGGATTGCCTCTGCAGAGGTTGGCCAGGGAAATCACACAATTTTGGCGCAAATGGTAGCCGAAATAAGCGGTGTTCCATTCAAAAACGTCGAAATGATTGTCATGGATACCCAGGGCATGGGTAACGCTGGTTCTGCGTCCGCAAGCCGGCTTACTTTTATGTCTGGCAACGCCATCAAAGGTGCTGCCGAGCTTGCTCGCCAGGCATGGGATAAGGAAGACCGCCCCGCCACTGCCGAGTACACATATTTTGCCCCGCCAACCACACCCTTTGACAAAGAGACAGGCAAGTGCGAGCCCAATTTTGCATACGCTTACGTTGCGCAGGCATGTAAAGTGGAAGTAGATACCGAGACCGGTGAAGTGACAGTTTTGGAAATGATCAGCGCCAACGATGTTGGCAAAGCGATCAACCCAAATTTGGTAGAAGGACAAATTGAAGGCGGAGCTGTCCAGGCCCAAGGGTACGTTATGATGGAGAATTTCATCACCAAGGATGGTTACGTACTGACCGACAAATTGAGTACTTACCTGATCCCCACCGTGCGCGATATTCCCAAAAAGCTCACCTCCGTGGTGATAGAAGTTCCCGATGACCGCGGCCCGTTTGGCGCACGTGGTTTGGGTGAACTACCTTATTTGCCCTATGCGCCAGCGGTTATTAGCGCAGTGCATGATGCAACAGGAGTTTGGATCAATCAATTTCCGTTGACACCCGAAGTAGTTCTGAAGCACCTCGGCAAAATTTAGTTCCGAACCGATCAACCGATACGGCCCCAAATTATTTGGGGCCGTATTTTTAGAATGAAAAAACCAGCCGGCGGAATACCCCTCAATCGAGGTCCGTCGGCTGGAAAATCACACTATTCGGTAGTTTGGCGGTCTTTTCCAGAACGAAGCTGGGAAAAGATCCATAACTTTGCGTCGCCACTTCGCAGTGGTTTTACGTTTCGGTGGAAATTTTTCCATAACCAGGCATGCAATCGGTTTTAGGATCAACTCCCTGCATTTCAGATTTTCACCTGAAGCGCCATTATCGGTAACCCGGCTACCATTATGTTGGTGCCAACATTTTAGGTCCTTGGTTTTGCGTCGCCAATTTTCATTGGTTTGACTCTTTATCGTAGTGCATTTTCTTTATATCATTGCGTACGTTGGGTTTCAATATACCTGGCGGACTTTTAAGTGGATTGCAAGTTTTATTCGCTACCAATCGGCAAAGAAACCCGGAAGGTGCTTCCCTTTCCTAACCCAGCGCTACTTGCGCTGATCTCGCCACCGTGTTGACGCGCCAAGGCCCGGGCAATTGAAAGACCAATTCCACTTCCGCTCCCATTCCTCGCTCGAGAGCGATCAACCCGGTAAAAGCGCTCAAATACTTTTGACACATCGTCCTGCTGTAAACCAACACCCTGGTCGATAATATCTACGATCGCCATCTTATCCTGCTCAATTACTCGCAACAACACTCTGCTTCCTGCTGGCGAATACTGCAATGCATTTGCCAATAGATTAGTAAAAATCTGGGTCAACTTGTCTGTATTAGCCGATACTACCAATTCCGATTGGGTTGCTAATGGCTGAGCATCGAGCACTACTTGTTTGTCAACAAACAGTGGTTGCAATTGGCGGCATACCTCCATTACCAAAGATACCAAACCTATCGGGCTTTTGTGGAAAGTTGAATCACCACTTTCAACTCGGCTGAGTTCTTGCAATTCACCCACCAATCGAGTTAAACGGGCAGTTTCTCTGCCCATCAGGTCCAAATTGTCTCGGCTGGGCGCAACCACTCCGTCAGCCATTCCCTCAACATAACCACCTAAAATTGTCAGAGGTGTGCGTAATTCATGGCTAATATCACCGATCATACGTATACGAGTCTCTTCCACGTTTTGTAACTTATCACTCATTGCGTTCACATTGGCAGCAAGACGCGCGAACTCGTCGCCCCCTTCAACTTGCAAACGGTGGCCATAATCTCCATTAGCAATTTGTCGGGTTATTTCGTTTAATTTATCCAAAGGCCGTAAAATTTGCCGGCTAAAGAAAATACTAATTCCAAAAGCCGCAACACCAGAGACCAACAAAGACCAGCCTATTGCGTCTAACAACCCGGCACGAAAGTTGCTTACGCTGCGATTTCGCTCGGTCATCATGTTTCTCATGATGTTGGGCTGCCCAGGGGTTGTTTGGATCAATGCACCCCCTATGTCCATATGGCGTTGGTATACTCTCGGCGTCATTAATAAGGCCGCAGCCACCAATACGATAGCCCCCATCGCGATCACCGCCACGTAAGAGAGCAATAACTTAGCAAACAAATGATCCCTGATCGTTTTCATGGTTCGAATCGAAATCCAACTCCCCGCACAGTGGTGATGTAAGCACCACCAATTTTTTGCCGAATGTGCCCCAAATGGACATCCACGACTCGAATTTCTCCGTAATATGAACCACCCCAAACTTTTTCCAGCAGTTGTTCTCGGCTATACACTCTGCCTGAGCTTTGGGCTAATGCCAGCAACAGATTAAACTCAATGGCAGTCAGCTCCACCATTTCACCCGCTACGCTGACGGTATGAGACACAGCATCAATAACCAGATCACCAAATTGAAGGCGCTCGGAACCCACAGTTGCGTTGGCACCTTGCCTGCGCAAGCCAGCTTTAATGCGCGCAACCAATTCGCGTGGGCTAAACGGTTTGGTTACATAATCATCCGCACCGATCGACAATCCAACAATTTTGTCTGTTTCTTCAGTACGGGCTGTAAGCAGGATCACATACACATCCGTCTCCCGCCGGATCTTGCTTAGCACTTCTATACCATCCATACCTGGCAACATTACATCCAAAACTACCAGGTTGGGTTTTTCACGCAATATGGCTTGCGCCCCACTTGGACCATCCGAAGCAGTAATGACCTGGTAACCTTCAGGCTCCAAGTAGGCTTTAACAAGCGTTAAGATGGAAGGCTCATCATCGACAAGAAGAATTTTTACGGACATATTCTAAATATAATGGAAAAAACCTCCAGCTCGGTAAAGTTTTCTTAAAGAAAATGGCAAGATCAATCCTTTCAAATTTGCCTGTATAATGAAAATATGGCAGAAGAACAATTTTCTCACTTATCCCGACGTAAACTGGCCATCCTGATCGATGGTGATAACGCCCAAAGCAGCTTGTTGCCCCAAATGTTGGTAGAAGCAGCCAAATATGGTATGGTCACCGTTCGACGCATTTATGGCGATTGGACCACCCCAAATATGAATAGCTGGAAGGATGTTCTAAATTTTTACGCCGTCCAACCTATTCAACAATTCAGATACACAATTGGCAAAAATGCCACAGATAGCGCCATGATTATTGACGCGATGGACATATTACACAGCAAGGTGGTAGATGGTTTTTGCTTGGTTAGTAGCGATAGTGATTACACCCGATTAGCCACCCGTATCCGCGAGAGTGGTGTATATGTTATGGGAATTGGTGAAAAGAAAACCCCAAAACCATTCGTCAATGCTTGCGACCTTTTTGTTTACACAGAAAACCTTGTCGGCGAAGCCAATACACCCCCCAAACGTAAACCTCGCCGTACCAAACCTGCTGCCACCGATGGTAAAAATAGCAAAAAGAAAGCGGAATTGGAAGCAGAAACCGAGAAGGAAGACCCTGAGCCTATCCCTTTGTTAGAAAAAGCTTTCGGCATGAATGTACAAGAAGATGGGTGGGCTCGGCTTTCAGATTTGGGGACAACCTTATATCAACTTGACCCAGGGTTTGATCCGCGAACTTACGGCCAACGGCAACTTTCTCGCCTGATCGGAAACCTGAAAGATTACTTCGAAATGGCCGACCGGCAACCCGATGGCGCAATTTACGTGCGGATGAAAGATTAATATCTTCCCAATGTGATAGTTCAACCGCCAGGCATTTCTGCCTGGCGGTTTTATTGTCACAGTTTGGCGGTTATTATTTTTTCGTCCAGTGCTTCATTTTTTGAACCAGCTCATACGGATACTCAGCCAGGCGTTCGATGGTGCCATCTGCCAAAACAGCATATGTGTCCTCGATCCTAAAGCCCATTCCCTTTTCTGGGTAGTATAAACCTGGTTCCATTGTCACCACAACACCGGGGCGCAGTAGATTGTCATCTGTAGCCAATAAGCCGCTCCATGGTCGCTCGTGGATGTTGATGCCCACGCCGTGACCTACGCTATGAATATATCCCGATTGTGGATTCTTTTCGGTGCGTTGGGTAGCATGACCGAGGGATTCAAAAATTTCACAAGTTAATTCGTTGGATTGCTTGAACGGCATCCCTGCCTTCATTTCCGAAGTGATGCGGTTGTAACAGGTTTGAACATCACCATACATTTTTAATGCCTCGTTGGTAGCATATCCAAGGCTCCAGGTTCGCGTAAAGTCGTAAAAATAACCACCACCAGGTTCTTGCGGATAAATATCAAAAACAATGGTCTTGCCTAATTGCATTACATCATCAGGATTGCCCTGGCTGTGGGGCACCGCTGCATCTCGGCCTTGGGCAAAAATGAACCCTTCGCTGGGAACAGCATTTCTCTCTGCCAACCACAAGCTTATCTTTTCTTTTACTGCACCAAGCCTTAGCAGGTTACCACTTTCATCCAACAATTGTTCAGCTTCGTTCACCTGGCAATTCGTCAGGTATTCGGCTGTTTTACCAACCACTTCAGTAGTTATGTGCCCCATCCTGCGGATGCGCTCAACCTCATGCGATTCTTTGGTTTCCATCACATAACTAAATAACGAATTCTCCCGTGCTTCGCCTACAAACTCTACCTGCGGCATCAGTCGGGTCATATGGTTTACCAAGCCAAATAATATGCTGAACTCGTATGTGCCATAAACACCCACCTTGCCGTTGATGCCCATATCAGCGAAGATGTGTTGTAACCGTAACGCCGAAAGTAAAGAGGCATCGTCGCCCGCTTTTTCTTTGTAGTCCTGCCACGGATACTCATCATACAATCTCACTTTTAATCCGCTTTTTGCAGCCTCATCCCGCTCCATAACTCCGCAGAACAGTACTGGTTCCTCGCCAACTTTTTTGATCAAGGTAGCATGAGTTACATGTCCACCACCGGTCATGTAGGTCATCGGAGGATTATTTTCGGCATGGCCGTAAATCATAAAGGCTGATAATCCTTTTTCCTTCATCATTTGGTCCAGGTCTTTTTTCATGGGTTTCCTCTTATATATAAATTTCCCGTAACGCTTGGGCGATCATCTCATCATCGCTCTCTTCAACGCACCGGGGGTCGATCATTAATAGGTTGTTCTCAACGCGGGCAACAATGGGTACTTCGCGTTTTCGAAGCAACGCCAGGCTCGCTTGTAAACCTTCGCTACGAATTGCAAGCGCCCAACTGGGTAATGTTTCTCCGGGAAGGGAGCCGCCACCCACTGTTGCGAGTGTTGGGATCACCTCCCCCACTCCGGCCCATGCACAGATTTTTTCGCAGCGTGCCTTTATCCAGTCGGGGGTTGCGCTGATACTTCGCCAAATGGGTATCTCCCGTTCTGCCTCGTCCTTCAGGTAATGGGTCAGTGTGGCTGCCAAACCTGCCAAGGTGGTCTTATCTGCCCGTACGGCCCGCGCCAATGGGTGTTTCTTTAGCTTGTCTAACAATACGCGTTTGCCCACCACAATCCCCGCTTGCGGTCCGCCCAATAATTTGTCTCCGCTAAACAAAACCAAATCTGCCCCATCGGTTAGGGCTTCCACCACTGTAGGCTCGTGTTGCATTCCATATTTGGCGGTATCCAACATCGCACCCGATCCAAGATCATAGATCAAAATAGAACCAAATTGATGAGCAACCACTGACATTTGGGCAACAGTTGGCTCCTCGGTAAAACCAATGATCTGAAAATTGGAGCGGTGAGCCACAAAACTGATCACATCAGCAGGGTTGCGAGCCTCATCATATTTTTCGAGCTGGTCATTTAGGTTGACCTTGTTGGTCGTTCCAATTTCTACCAACTTGGCGCCACTTTGTTTCATTACGTCCGGTACCCGAAAACCGCCGCCTATTTCAACCAACTGAGAACGTGGAATGAGCACCTGCTTGCCTTTGGCCAATGCCGATAAGGTTAGCAATACAGCGCTGGCACAATTGTTTACCACCAGGCTTTCTTCTGCGCCGGTAAGGGTGTGTAATAGGTGGCCAATGTGATCGTCGCGCTTTCCACGTTTACCGGTAGCCAAATCAAATTCAAGATTGGTGTAATTTCCACCTGCCTGAGCCATGGCAGCAATAGCCGCCTTTGAAAGTGGTGCCCTGCCCAAGTTAGTGTGCAGCACCACTCCGGTAGCATTGATGACTTTAAGTAATCGCGGATCCGTCCAAAGCCTTAGCCATCGATTTGCTCGAACAATTACTTCTTCTAAAGTGGGAATACCTTCACCGGTTTTCGCCATTTGCCGGGCTTCATCAAGAACCCAAACAAATGCGCGATAGGTTAACGGTCGACCGTACTGCAATACCATATCATCCGCGGCCCGCAAGCAAAGATCAATGGATGGCAAATCACGCAGGTTCATTCGGTTTTGCCAAATCGTTCTCTCGCAGACGCAACAAATATTCTACCGTAACCAAAATGGCGGCAATCAACAAAGCTAGCGGTAATGTCAGCAATCGGCCAATCGATAACCAGACTAAAAAAGCCCCATATACGCCCGCACCTAAAGACTCACGTTGCAACCGGGGACGTTCCAAATCAGGATGGACCTTTAGCAGTCGATTAAACGCAAAAAAAGGCGGCATCGCTAAACCGACAAAGGCTAACAAAATAAAAAAATAGAAAAACCAACGCGGCCCTACGGTTGGGTAAACAAACAACACCAAAACCGAAACCCCAGCAGTGCCAGTTATCAATAAAATTGCTGCCGCGCTAAGAACGGCTTTTGGGTTGAGTTCTTGCTGCATAGGGTAATTATAAACCGGTTACCAACCGCAATCCCATCTATTCGATTTTTGTATTGCCAGCCAGGATTGATGTTAAAATTAAATATAATATCAATGACAATGTCATTAATGATGTTATGGTTATTGATGATAAAATTAGTAGTTGAAATATCTTCGAAAGGAGGCGAGTTTCGAGCATGAAACTACTGGTTGTAGATAGCAATTCTCAAGATTTCATTGAACTTTCCAACCTATTTATCCCACTGGGGCATCAATTAAAATTGGCTATCTCAGCTGAAGAAGCTTGGCAAAGTTTGCGCGAATACGCACCTGATATTGTGCTGCTCGATACCGCCCTCACCGATAGCTCAGGTTTGGACCTCTTAAGACAAATTCGTCAGAACGATGAATTCAAAGCTATTCCAGCTTTTTTCCAAACCAACGATCCATCGATCGAGCTTAAGGTTAAAGCCTTTGAACTCGGTGCTGATGATTACATTATCAGACCTTACAATGGCGCCGATTTGGTTGACCGGGTTAGCACCTTGCTTCAACGCACCCGATCTACCCAAGAAAGAATGGAAACCTCCCCGGCAGCCGATACACCGGTTTATGTTGGGCAAAAGATCGTTTTCCATAGCTTGCGTGGTGGTGTCGGTGTCTCCTCCTTGGCCGCGAATACAGCTGTGATCCTAAATAAATTTTGGCAAAAACCAACCCTTGTGATGGATACGGCTTTTTTCAATGGTCAAGTCTCCATGCTTTTCAACATCAATTCCAAGCGCCATTTTGGTGACCTAAAGACCCAATACCTCAACGGACAAGATTCAGCCATCATACTGGAAGTGATCGAGCAACATTCCAGTGGAGTAAGCATCATCCCTGCCCCGCGTTACCCCATATCAATGGATTTCTTGACCGATGGGTTTTGGGCAAGCGTGCACACAACGCTTAATACCCGATTCCAATATATTGTTGTTGATACGCCTCACGACTTTTCTGATCCGGTGATTTACCAATTGCTGGATGCCCATGTGATTCTTTTGGTTTTAACCCCGGAAATGGCATCATTGCGGGTGGCGGTAAGCGCATTGAAGACATATAAGCAACTTGGTATCCCCGAGGATCGCGTTCGCATCATTTTAAACAACATTACCTTTACACCCAGTATTGATGTTGAAAGCATTGAGCGAGCTTTGGGCGTGCGTGTTTCTGCCGAGATCCCATACGACCCAGTGGAGCCACTTCGGGCGATCAATATCGGTACGCCTTTTGCGATCAGCAAGCCAACAACCCAAATCAGCCAAAAATTGGAAGAACTCGCTTACGCAGTATCTATCGAAAGCGCCCGCCAAGATGCTGGCGCAAACCCTACCAAACCCTTGCAAGCTTACCTGGCAAGAACCACGCTCCGAAATGGAGGCCCGCGGTAATGGCCTGGTTTGGCAATGTTCAGCGTTATCTGTTACGGGCTACACTCGTCGGCACGCTTTTGGCATTAATGGCCAATTCTGCGAACGCTGCTGCCAATCCAAATGGTATCTCGCCATCCTCTTCCAACCCGTCCTTGTTGCTTGCTCCACCATCAGAAAGTTTATTGCCGCCGGAACTTTTGGTGACCGTACGCGCGCCAGACCTTGTTGTCAAATCCCCTTATATTATTCTCACTGGTTTTGCATCATCCAGCGACGAACCCATCCCGCTGATTTTGAGGGGAAGATACGATGTGGATGAATTTCAATGCGATGAATCTCCATGCGCTCTTGAGATCTCCCGATCTGGCCGCGTTGTATTTTACGCCCAAACGCCCGCTGGAAAACGTAGCAAAGAGCTGACCGCCGAAATTGAAGTACGCCAAGTTAGTGATGGCTATCGGGTCAGGGTGCTAACCCAAGGAAACTTCACCTTCTTCCAGGATAGATGCAATGCCGTTTGGCAGATTGACCCTTCCAACCTGCCTTATTGGGCAACTTTTCCCCAAGACCCAGCCGAGTTAAACACTCGCAAAGACTTGTTCAACTTGTCAGCTAACCTCATGCGTAATCAGATCGTTGACACCAGCGCTTGTCCAAACGGGGGGTGGTTGGGCAACGGACCAAACGCTTGCGCCCTGGAATTGTTACGCCCTGAGCTCCAGCAATGGCAAAACCAATATGACCTTTCCATTTGGTTAGCCGGCCGCGAAAATGGTATTCCACCAGTATTGCTGAAGACCCTCATCGAGGTTGAATCACAATTTTGGCCGATCACCCAGCGTCAATTTTTAGATGAACTTGGATTGGCCCAAATTAACCAGTTAGGTATCGATGTGTTATTGCGAACAGATGCTGAGTTTTACCGCCTTTCGTGTGCCGATACCTTATACGATTGTTCGTTGCCTTATGCAAGCCAACCGCCTTTGAACCAACAACTACTTCGAGGTGTGATAGCGAAACGTCTGGATGCCGATTGCCCTACTTGCGATTTTGGCATCAGCCGAGACTTGGCTGGCAACAGCGTTGGCCTCATCGGTAAGGTACTTTACGCAAATTGTGTTCAAACCAATAAATTCTTAGGTTCTAAAAAAGCCAACATCTCATATGAAGATGCTTGGAAATTGACCTTGGCAACCTACCATAGCGGATATGGTTGTGTTTTGGCGGCAATAACAACCACAAATGAAGAAAAGAAAGACTTGACTTGGGAAAATGTAGCCAGCAATATGGAATGCGTTACTGCCCGACCTTACGTAGATAAATTCTTTGCCGCCCTTTACTTGTTTGATAACAGCCTTGTGGACGTACAAAGCCTGAAATTCTACCAACCAAAACCTGCCGCGGTAAAACCCTCTGCGCCTATCACCTCAAGCGGTCGTGTAGAGGTTTTGGTGTACATGGATACCAATAACAATGGAACACCAGAACCGGATGAGTTCATCAACAACGTAACCATCGAGTTAAAACTTTCCACTGGGGAGTCTTTCCGGACTAATACTCTCAATGGCAAAGCCAGCTTCGACTTAACCGGCCTGCCCATAGGAATTACAGCTACCGTGCGTCTGCCCAGCTTGTTCCGTTCCGCCACAATTACCGTCCCTGCCAGTGGCACCATCCCGCTTACTTTCGTCTTTGCCGCGCCATCCAAGCCAACACCACAGCCATAGAAAGCACCAGACAATGATTCAAGACCCTGATCCAAAAGATTCTGAATTTGAGGATTTTCTAAAAAAACTGGCCACCCAGCCGAATCAAACAGCGCCAACTGAAGAAAAAACAACTCAGGCTGATCAAACCACGCCAGAGCCCGAAACATCACCTGCAGAAGACTTGCGCAGCCTTTTTTCCGAACATGAAGTTGGCGACGAGAGTGTCGAACCCGAAAAAAACTCCGGCCAAACTCGCGAAGCAGATCAACCCACCAACAGCGGTAGCGTTGATGGACTGGATGATTTTTTGCATGGCCTCGGCCAAACTGCCAGCGCTCATCATATCCCCGCCGAACCCAGTGAAGATAACCAAATTGATGACCGTTTGGCACAATTACGCCAAGCCATCTCAGAGGATCTGCCACAAGAACCTCCCAATAACGCAGCCAGCCAAACCTACAATGCCGAGCCTGGCCAGCAGGGAACACAACAACTCAGATCAACTTTACCAGACCAGGATTTGCCCCAACCCACCAATGAATTGCCTGGTGAACCACAGACTGAGCTGCCGCATCCACTGACGCAAGAACCAAGCACAGGATCGCCAAACCAAATTTTCGAAACCAGCGAAGAGGATCGGTGGGAGAATGTCGAAAATCGATTGGCTGACCTCCAAAAAAATTTCCAGGTTGATATCAGCGACGCAGACAAACGATCACAAAAAGCCAGCTTGTTGGAAGTATTGACAGACGATAACCCCACAAAACACACTGCTGGAAAACTGGTGTATAGCATGCTTGCAGTGATCATTCTGGTCCTGCTGGGCGTCATCCTCTATTTGCTTTTCAAGCCCACCCCAGAGCCTCCCGCAGCGCCTATTAGTGGCAATGCCCCACTCAACCAGCCTTTTCCCCTCAGCCTTTCTATAGATGGCCAAACAATTGAATTAACCCAAACAGAAGTTGATGATACAGGGCTAGCCAGTATGGAAGCCCCGGCATGGGTGCGCGGCAGCGAAGTAACCCGCCTGGTTTACTTTCCGGCAAAAACCCATATCAACCTAGCCTCCCTTGCAACTGGTTCACCCATCCAATTACAATTTAGCAATGGAGATATCCAAACATACTACCTCACGTCCAGCAAGGCGAGCGATTTGGCAGAATTCCTGACATTGGGCGAGCAACCTAACCAGAGCCTTGCTATTGGTATGGCTGGCGAAGATGACCTCGCATTGCAGGTTTATCTGGCCGAACTGGCTCCTTAGCACCATATTTCCCATTGCGAATGCCCGTAATTTCGAAAATAGGCGCCTATTCGGCGCCTATTTTTTCAGCGATTTCGCCTGAACACTATTGATCAATCACATCTCTCCAAATGCCGCTCGTCAGACTTCGAGCGTTTCCGTTGGGTAACACAATATGCGCCACACGGTCGATGTCGCTCGCATCCGCATAGCGTTGCAGGTCATCGCCACAGCCATCCCGGCAAACCATTTCGGCAAATGGAACAAATGTCAAGCCGGAATCATCGACAGCATCGAAAAGGGAATCGAAATCTGCTTGTTCCATTGCTTCAATAACCTCGAAAGAGATGTTGTTTGCGCCAACCTGCCTGCACTGTGGCATGCATAGTTTCACTTGCGAAAGGTTTTGATTTGATACCATCCATACCAACTGAAAATATAGGTCTTTCTTGGCAATTTCATCCAAAAGCTGCCAATTAGGCAACTCGCTTGGTGGTACCAACAGACATAGATGATCCAATCCAGCCGATATCAATTCATCCAATTTTTGGGTAGAAAGAGCGCTTTGGTGGCAAACCAAACCTGCCACTACACCCAACTCTTCGCTGGTTTGTATCAATGGCACAGTACCATCCCACACCAATGGCTCACCACCTACAAGCATAAAATGGGGAACTCCGATCGCCACCAAGCTGCGCATCTTATTCTGCCACCATTGCAAGTTTTGTAGCTCTGAAACAGGATCCCCTGGCATTGCCAATGTTGGGTAAAGGTCTACTTTTTGGGGGGCGTCTCCATTGCCGGCAGAGGTTACACCCTGAAACCTGCTTAACGGGTTCAAATCCTCTTGGCCTAACAGGGCCTCAATTTCATTGACCAATGATTCGTAATCTTTCAGAATCTCTTGCCGGCTGATTTTGTATTTTGCCTGCATAAAACCCACGACCTTATCTCCATATTGGTTTAGCAGGTAGTGGTACATATACTCGGTGCTGGTCTCGTTTAAGAACAATACAGTGCGGGCATTAAGGATCAACCTGCCCAATCCTTTTTCATCTACCCTCAGCATAAGCTTGTAAGGCACATTTTGCTGGGTGTAGCAGGTAGCCGTAAAAGTACCAGCCGGGATCCCACCGGGCTTGCGCAAATTATTCTTTAGGGTTTTCAACCATTGCATATCGGGCTCTCCTTGCCTTCGCCTACAGGGCGATCACATTCAAACTCATTGCGGCGCGTTCTTCGGATTCGTTTTCCAATGGACAGCCACCGCCACATTCTGAAAATAAGCCGCACCCATTGCATTTGGCGGGAACATTTTGGCGCTCGCGAAGTGATACACATAGAGGGTGCTGCCAAATGGTTTGCCAATCATCGGTCAATATATTCCCTACGGGGGTGTAATAACTTTGGCACGGCAATACGTCTCCGTTGGGCTCCAGGCACATATTGTAAAGCGCGGCTGTGCAACCCTTTACTCCCAAGTTCACCCCTTGCGGGTCAAAGCCGCAATACTGGGTTGGGGTGTACCATATCAGCCTCTGCCCGGCAGCGACCGTTTTTTGGGTAGCCATTTGCAAGATCGGGCTCAATTCAGTGGCGTTTAATCCGGTACCCACTGTTTTGCCGTGGCCACTATAAATTAGAGCGTTTAATCCTATTGTGGGCACGCCAATTGATGCCAAAAAGTCCAACGTTTCTGGAATAGTCGCTACGTTTTCCCGTAACATGGTTGTATTGGTCATCACATACAGGCGGGTATCGAGTGCGTTTCGCAATCCTCTGATGGTCTGGTCAAATGCGTTGGCATTCACCATTCGGTTATGGACCTCAGGATCATAGCTTTCTACTGTAACCTGAAGATGGTCCAAGCCAGCATCTACTAAGTTGGACACATATTCTCTGTCTATCAACCTTCGTGCATTGGTGTTCATCCCGCAAATCAATCCCAATCCGCTGGCATAACCGACTAATTCAGCCAAATCTGCGCGTAATGTTGGTTCACCGCCCGTAAAAACAATGTGGGGTATACCCAATTGCCAAATCTTGTCAATCATCCGCTTGGTAGAAACAGTATCCAGTTCGCTAAAGGTTCGCTCGCGGGCATTATAACAATGAGGGCAATCGTTATTGCATCGATAGGTCACTGCCAAGTCCATTCGGTAAGGTGCGGTTGGACGCACCTGGAAAGGCGGCAAATGCTCCACCTCCAGAGTGTGGATTGGGCAAGCAGTACTGTCGTGGATGATCGCCTGTATCTGATCGCTTGTAAAAGCAAAATCATCATCCAGCTCTTGCCAACGAACATTGTAAATTGTGCCAATACGTTTTTTTATTTGGTCCACAGGTTCACCACGCAATACCCCGCGGGCAATATGGGCAGCAGTGGGGTTGAGGTGGTAGACATAGTTCGCATTGATAAACAATGTTCCGTAGCCATTGGCATCGGTCCGCAAGTGGACCTGCACAGTACCGCCACCTTCGCGGATATTAAAGTACTCTATTGCTGTAGCAGCATGCATCTTGGGTACCTGCCATGGAAAGGCCGGTAAAACGCTATCCACCTTGCGGAGAAAATCTCCGATCATCGGCCACCACCAGCACATGCGCATGCACAGCCAGCGCATGCGCAAGCACAAGCGCAGCCGCCACCCCCACCACTTCTGCGATGGCTGCTACTGGCCACGGGAACCGGCACAGGGTTGGTAACATTCGTTATCCGGCCGGTAAAATCGTTGATATTGCCAATTAGTTGGCCTGAGAATGTCTCTACCCCTGTTACCATACTGGCGGCAAAGTCGGCTCCCGGTAGCTGCACTTTTCCGCTGGTGGGGCTGGCACCCCCACTTCCGCTACTGCCGCTACCCCAACTGGGAGACATACTGGGAGAATAGTTACCATACCAACGAGGGATGAATATCGGCCGGTCGAATACTTTACGCGAGCGGCCCTCAAAATCGCGATCAGCCATTGTCCACTCGAAGGATTCCTCATTGAGTACCGGATTCATATCCGGTGTGTTGGCATCCACAACTTGGGTCCACGCTTTGTCGATGATGGCCTTGTAATAGGCCTCGGTTTCATTTTTACCAAAGCCCTTCATTTTTTCCGTTACGTTTTTTACCAGGTTTACAAATACCGTTTGCATCGCGGCTTTGCGGGCTCCCATATCGGCTACGATCGAATTGATAAACTCGGTTTCATATTCCAACAAACCCTCTGGTAGTGGATCAGATTTCCGTACCTGAAGCGGATCCTCACGTAATACTTGCACCGCGCCTTTTTTCGTCACACCATATAAGATCATCGCCAACACCTTATCCAGTGGGACTGCCATCAATATTGCGGCTTCTACCGCGGTAAGTCCACGCCGAATCCCTTGCCCTTCTGCAGAAATGGTCGGTTTGATATACTCCAGCTTGCGCTTGCGGGCGTTAGATATTGCCCTCATAGGCGCGATGATAAAAGCATAAATTGCCACAGCACACATGATCAAAAATGGGAAAACTGCCATTACCCAGGTTATCAATTCTTCCAACCAGGCGGTGCGAACAATTGCACTTTCGGGCACATACTTGGACGGAAACGAAACACCAAACTGGTATTGGGTATGGCCGTTGGCTTCGCTGGTGTGCCAAGTATACGTAACACCCTTCTCCGTATCCACCATTGCTGGCACTGCTGGTCCCGGCCAATTCTCGCCAGGCAAGTGATAAATCGATTCTGATGGTAAAACCCCCACCGGAAAATGGAATATTACGGTCAGGTTGGTTGATCCGCTCACGTATTCTTGGCCGAAATACGTAGTACCAAAAACACTACTGGCATAGTCACTTTTTTCATCGTCAGGATAAATCATCCGGTTGATGGTTGGTACCACCACATGTACCGTTCCCACATCGGTGATAGCTTGCGCGCCTAATTCCACAGCAAATCCACTGCCACCTTCACCCTGGTAATCGCTGCTAATTGAAACAGGAACCCCATTGACATCAGCACGAATATTTTCAGTTTCAAAGCTGCTCTTCGGCATGCCCACATCTACAAAATCGATCGGGCTTGCCCACGGCTCATTCTGGAAGGTGAAGTAATATTCCACGGATACCGTGCCATCATCATTGATCGTGTAATTCACCAGCTCATCAGTAAGTTGGAATGCATACGTTTGGGCACTGGCGCCATAGGTAACCAATGCCAAACCAAGTAAAACCAAAAATACTGTAGCTATGCGAAATATATTTTTATTTACCATTTGGGCTCCTCGCTTACTTGGTAACTTGCCCCACAATATGGGCAAAACACCATCGGAACATGGTTCTCAATACGCACAGCGCTTGAATCGATCGCCCCCCCACAACTGGCGCATTTCATTTGGCTGATCTTAACATCACCTGGCATGTGTGCCCCATTGCCCGGTTGGGCGATAGTAGCAGCCTTTTGTTGCTTCATATAAGCTGTTACTGACCAACCGGCAATACCGCCGCCGGCAACCAAAAATCCCAATCCAAAGGTTATCCACCCACTATTGCCCTGGGATGAAGTTGACCCCAACACCAATAACAGGCCGTACCCAAAAAGACAAAAACCCACTACAAAGACAAAGATCAAAACGATCGGTAACCCTTTATTTGCCATCAAAACCTCGCAGTTACAATAAATTTCATATCAAAAGGCGGCAACCCACTACTTTTAATTCTATAATACCTATAAGCAGTCATTCAACATCCAGAACGGAAAAAGTGATGAAATTATCGGAACAATATTACAAATGGAAAGAGACCGTGCACAAACGCTCGGTCGACAAGTTCCCTGAACGCAAAGGCAGTTTTACTACCAGCTCCGGTGTAGAGGTCCCCCACTTTTTATTCCCCCAATCCGATGATCCGGTTTATATGGAGACACTTGGCTTTCCGGGCGAGTACCCATTTACCCGTGGTGTGCAACCCACCATGTACCGCGGTCGGTTTTGGACCATGCGGCAATATTCGGGATTCTCTACCGCCGAAGAGAGTAATCGCCGGTACCAATATTTGCTTAAGGCTGGCCAAACAGGTCTTTCTGTTGCATTCGACCTTCCCACCCAAATCGGTTACGACGCAGATGACGAGATGTCTTTGGGTGAAGTTGGCAAAGTTGGGGTATCCATTTCTTCCATCGAAGATATGGAAACCCTCCTCCGCGACATCCCACTGGATCAGGTATCCACCTCGATGACCATCAACGCCCCCGCGGGGATCTTGTTGGCGATGTACATCGCTGTTGCCCGCCGCCGCGGCATAGACGCATCCAAACTGCGGGGAACCATTCAAAACGATATCTTAAAAGAATATATCGCCAGGGGAACATACATCTTCCCCCCCCAACCCTCCATGCGGCTGATCACCGATATTTTTGCATACTGCTCAGCCAATATCCCCAACTGGAACACGATCTCCATCAGCGGTTACCATATCCGCGAGGCAGGCAGCACTGCCGCTCAGGAGATCGCCTTTACCATCAGCAATGCCATTGCCTATGTAGAGGCTGCCCTCAAAGCCGGCCTGCCGGTGGATACCTTCGCTCCACAACTCAGTTTTTTCTTCAACGCCCACAACCACTTTTTGGAAGAGGTGGCCAAATTCAGGGCTGCCCGTCGCCTGTGGGCGCGGCTGATGAAAGAGCGCTTTGGGGCCAGTAAAGCCAGCAGCCTGCAATTACGCTTTCACACCCAAACCGCTGGCAGCACCCTTACCGCCCAACAACCTGAAAATAACGTCGCCCGTGTCACCATCCAGGCGCTGTCAGCCGTGATGGGCGGTACACAGTCACTGCACACCAACTCGATGGATGAGGCTCTTTGGCTCCCCACCGAAAGAAGTGTTCGCGTCGCCCTGCGAACGCAACAGATCATTGCATACGAAAGCGGTGTGGCCGACACCATCGACCCACTTGCCGGTTCGTACCTGATCGAATACCTAACCGATGAATTGGAAAAAAAGGCTACCGATTACATCAACAAGGTAGACGCGATGGGCGGAGCCATGAAGGCGATTGAACGCGGTTATATGCAAGCCGAGATCCAAAATGCCGCCTACCAAGCCCAATTGGAAATTGAAAAAGCAGAAAGTGTGGTCGTCGGGGTTAACAAATTCCAAACCAACGAATCTATCACACTTGAGAAGCAAACTATTGACCCATCGATCGAAAACCAGGCTCGCCAACGCCTTGCCGAACTGAGGATTCGCCGAAACCCAAGCCGCGTAGCTGAACTGAGCACTCACCTTTCTACCGCTGCCAAAAGCGAAGATAACCTGATGCCCCTGTTTGTGGAATGTGTAGATAATTACTTAACCTTGGGCGAGATCTGCAATATCCTGCGAGCAGAATGGGGAACCTATCAGGCACAAGAAATGTAAAACTGGCAAACATCTCGCCTTGACACGTAAATAAGCGTATGATAAACTATTTGTCGCTTTACAAATGGTCCCGTGGTGTAGCGGCTAACATGCGGCCCTGTCAAGGCCGAGATCGCGGGTTCGAACCCCGTCGGGGCCGCCAATGTGCGGCTAAGCTCCCAACCGATTGGTTGGGAGTTTTATTTTAAATCGACCAATTTTTGCTCATAAAAGGGCGAAAACCACTGCCTAAGGCGATCTCTGGGCTTTTTTTCAACCGCGATCACTTTCCTAATTTTGATTTCTGAATGAACTAAACCAGGAATATTCTCAGGTCGTTTAGTGCAATGGAGCGAAACTTGAAGCGATACTGCAAATGATCAATAAAGCTTCAAGGTGTTTAGCAATCGATCCGCACTGGCTGGTAGGAAAAAAATTGAAACCAGATTTGAGCTGAGTTCGAAAGAAGGCGGGATCGGGATCATCAAAGCCAAAATAGTAGAGATAAAAAAAAGTAATGACAAAGAAATTAGTCAGCGGATGTCCGCCTCATTCGAAGTTGTCCCCACGTTACTTGACCCTTTCAAGGATCAACCTGAAACAATCCGCATTTGATCCCCTCAAGTTAAAAGAACTCGCGAATTGAACTGCACCCGCTTTGCTAGACAGTAAAGAAAAAACACCCCCTGATATC
>SXGT01566426.1_pt1 | contig 58502 bp, 44 predicted proteins | sample 3176221 | NCBI WGS metagenome assembly SXGT01 (sample SAMN11356862, study PRJNA531348) | freshwater metagenome | isolation source: freshwater sample F1-120 | place: China: Fuxian Lake, Yuxi | collected 2017-12-25 | reverse complement strand
GTGGTCACAATGGCGACTGAAAACCGGGGGGCTGACGCCGCCCCGCTCGCCTGAGAGTCAGGCTACAGAAAGCGGCATCGACGTCAGAACAATCCCAAGACCGGCTGCCCATGTTCCACAAGCCGGCGCGGGCGATTGAGTGAGTCGTGGTATTCGGTGGCCGGGTCGATACCCAGAGCGTGATAGATCGTGGTGATGAGGTCGAAGGGATGCACGGGGTTGCTCTTCGGCCACGCGCCGAAGCGATCGGATTCGCCGTAGACCTGGCCCGGCCGTACGCCGCCTCCGGCAATCAGACACGAATAGCATTCGGGCCAGTGGTCTCGGCCGCCGGGGCCGACGTTGTCCGTCGTCGCGACACCAATTTTTGGCGAGCGACCAAACTCACCCACCGCCACGACCAGCGTTTTCTCCAGCAACCCGCGCTCGGCGAGGTCCGAGATCAGTCCCGACAGCGTGCGGTCGTAGTACGGGCAGCGATGTTCGCGCAGAGTTGGAAAGTTGTTGCGATGCGTGTCCCATGAGCCATCCGGGCCGGGGACCGGCTCGTCATCGGATCGAGCGGGCCACGTCACTTGGACGAATCGCGTCCCGGCCTCGACCAGCCGCCGAGCCAGCAAGCAGCTTTGACCAAATCGCGTGCGGCCGTAGCGATCGCGTATCGCGTCTGATTCTTCGTTGAGCCGAAACGCCTGCACGGCTCGATGCGACTGCACCAAGCCGAGGGCTCGTTCGTAGTAGGTGTCGAAGGTCGCCGCCGTCTTAGCGGAATCGCGCTGCCGGTCGATGTTGGCCCGCAGATCGACGCGTGATTGCAGTCGATCGAGCGTCATGTCGCCGGGCAGTGCGAACGCTTCCAACTTCAGCGGTTGAGTCGGATCGTCATACATCGTGAAGGGGTCGTAAGCCGCGCCGAGAATTCCCGCTGATTGCCCCACGCCGATTTCTTTGCCCTCTTTGACCGGGCCGCAGACCGCGACGTAGCTCAGGCCGCTCGACACCGACGGGCGTTGCCGAGCCACGATCGAACCGACCGACGGCAGATCGTCGCGCGATGGTGGCACGGCCAGTCCTGTCGAGGAAAAATTCGCCGGGTCGGTACCGGTCATCAACATGTAGATCGCCGAGCCATGATTGCGCAGCCCCTTCGGTTTCACGCTCATGGACCGGATCAACGAGAAGTGCTGAGCTTGCCCGGCCAGCAGCGGCAGTACTTCGCCGAGGAACATGCCTGGCGCGCGCGTCGCGATCGGCTGGAACTCGCCACGGATCTCCGCCGGCGCGGCGGGCTTTGGATCATAGAGGTCGATGTGACTCGGAGATCCTTGCAAGTAGACCAGGATGACCGACTCCGCCGCGCCGCGTCCGGCTGTTGGTGCAGCATGCAGGTTTCGCTGTCGCAGAAATGCCGGCAGGCTCAAGCCGATAAGCGACAGACCACCAACCGTCAACAGTTCTCGCCGTGAAGCGGTGTCGCACATTCGACCGGCAGAACCGTGGATCGAGAACATGATTCGTCCGCCAAATGAAAACGTGATCGTTAGGAGTCAGCTTGAGTTTTGCGCTTTGGCCCGAAGGGTCACAACTCGAAAGCCCAGGGCAACGCCCTGGGTTGTCGATCTCGAGGAACCCAAAGCCCTGAAAGGGCGAAACAAACCATCGAAGCGAGTGTCGCCCTTTCAGGGCTTGAGAGTCCGCAACTTCGGTGTCCCAGGGCGTTGCCCTGGGCTTTCGAGTCATGACCCTTCGGGCCTGAGCACAATCATTAAGACCGTGGTCGCATAATCGGTCATCGTTATCGACGGGCCTCATCGTATCAACGCCGGTCGGCAGCAACGAGCCGAGCCATTCGGTCGAATTTGACTTGTTGCTGTCGCAGTCGGCGGTAATCTCCCCGGTCGTTGATGAATGAGATGAGCTGTCTTCGTGCAAGGAGGGCATGATGTTCCAAGCCTCTTGGAAAATATGTTCGGCGTTGAGAGTGCGAACCGTTTGGATATGTCTGCTTGCCTGCGGTTTGCTGTCTGCGCCGAGCCTTGCGAGCGGTGCCGATCCCGAATGGGCCAAGCTGCTTCCGAAGGAGGCGGCGTTCGTCTGGCACTATGGTGGCAGCGAATCGCAGCGTGAGGCGTTTGAGAAGACGGCCGCCTTCCAGGCTTTTTTCCAATCCGGCTTGGTCCCCACGTTCAAGAAGTTCGCGGCGGCTCTGCCGTGGGAGAGCATCAAGAACGAACTGGATCTTGAAGCCACCGGAAACCTGACACTTCAACAAAGCATCGACGTCTACGGTTTTGTCTTTCAACGCGGCTTCACGTTGGCGGTTTGCTTTCCGGAGGATGATCGAGGTTCATGGCCGTATCGGCTCGCCGTCATTCCCGAGGCGGGAACACACCTCCCCAGTATCAGTGCTTGGGCGGAGTCCGCAGCCGCAGCATCGCTCGCGAAGAAAGCGACGGCCGCCAAGGACGATGCGAAAGGGAAGAAGAAGGATGAAAACAGCGAGCAAGAAAAATCGGACGACACTGATGAACCGCTGGAGAAGGAATTGAAGTCTGCCAAGGCCAAAGAGATTGCCGACAAATTGGGCGAAGACGAGCCATCGGAAACCGAAACGGCGGAACCGGCAGCGATCATCGGCTTCGACAAGATCGAATACAAAGGCCGCACGATCTATCGCCTGCATTGCCGCGAAGGCCACGCCAAAGTGGTCTGGGCTTTTTGGCAAGAGGGTCGTGACCTGATGGTCTACTCCGGCCGGCCAAGCATCGAATTGGTGATTGATAAGATGACCAACGCGGAGGAGTTGCTCACGACGTCACGGAGTTGGCAGCGAGCCTGGCCGGAACTCGAACAGCCAATCGCCGAATCTTCGCATGTGTGGTGCGATGTTACGCGGCTCTTGAAGCGTTACGGATCAACGAGGGTCATCGAGACACAGCCGGAACCGATCACGGTGGCGAAACTGCTGAAGCCCTTCGGCGTGGACGAGATCGAGTCCATCGCGTGGCGCTGGGGCTATCATGGCCGGCATCTGGTGAATGTGCTGGATGTCGTCACGCCGGAGCCTCGTCAGGGACTCTTGGCGCTGTACGACCAACCGAATGTTTCATTGGATCGCCTTCCGCCATTGCCCGTGTCGGTGCGATCGTTTTCGGTTCAGTCGTTTGATGCGGCTCACACTTGGGAGCAGTCGGCCAAAATTCTCTCAGGGCTGTCCGCGATGCTGCCCGATGAATTGAACGCGGCCATTCACAGCATCGGCTCCAAGTTCGGTAACGAGAACGCCTCCGAACTGCGCCGCGAATTGTTTGCCTCGCTGGGCAATGTGCTCTGCACCTGGAGCGATACCGACCAGGAGTTACTGAGCCTCGGTCGATTCAATCTCGCGATCTCGGTCAAAGATGCTCCGGCGTTGCAGAAGACACTGGACCGCTTGTTTGAAGTCATTCAGCAGGAGGGAGTGGAATTCTCGCACACGGCCAGCACTCGGCACGGCTGTCCGTATTTCTATGTGTTCGCGAGCCGCACCTCGGCCATCAAACCGTGTGTCGCGCTGTGCGATGGCTGGTTGATTCTGGGCCTGCAAACGCAGACGGTCGAAGCGACGGTGCTCCGCTCCAAAGGCCGCTTACCACGCTGGGAGGGAGACGTCGCGAAGAGCACCGGGGTCGAGATCCCCAAGCAATTCAGCGGCCTGACCTGGAGCGACCCGCGCAGCACCGTGCGCTTTGCTATGAGTCTTCTGCCGTGGCTGGCCGGCGTCTGGAGCGCGAACGCAAAGGAGATCGCACCCGGAGTCGATCTCTCATCGCTCGATATTCCACCGGCCGAGTTGGTGACGCAACCGCTATTCCCGAATGTGACCACCACGATCACCAGCCCCGATCGAATTCGCTGGTCCACCTGGTCCTCGGCTCAGATGAACGATTCGCTGGTGGCGTTGTTCCAGGGTTACGCGGCGATGACGGTGGTCGCGAGTGTTTGGGGCGAGGGACCATTTGAGTTTCTGCTCGGCCTGCTCGATGAGGCCGAGGTCGAGGACGTTGTCGAACCCGAAGAGGACGCCGATGACGACCTCTGACTGGTTCGCGTTTCCGACGTTGGCCGTCTTCCCGGTCTTGGTTGGTCCATTACAGACGCTGCTGGCGTTGCTGCCCGCGATCTTGGTCGGTCTGGGCAGCATGTTGTTCGCGGCATTCAAGCCGAAGGGTTTCGTCAAGCTGCTCCGTTTTTGTTGGCGGCAGAAATTGTTCATCGGCTGTGTGGCTGGCTTGTCAGTCGGTTGGCACTACGGAGTGTTTGCCAAGTTGTTTGAGTCGCAACGCTCACCCAACGTGACAGCCGCAACAGACGGGACTGACTGGAGCACTTCGCGCGGCGGCCTGCGGCGATGGGGACGCGGGCCGGGCGAGCACGATCCGACCACCAGCGCCGCGGTGTGGAAGAACGATCGCGACGCAACGGTCTTTTCATCTCCAGCAGTGTCAGGTTCGCGAGTCTACTTCGCGACGGCGACCGGCATGGGACCGTTCACACCCGAAGGACGCGGAGCGATCGTCTGTGTCGAAGCGGATTCAGGCCGCGAAGTCTGGCGCTACGCACCGCAGGATTTTCGCGCGACGTTTTCGTCGCCGGTGGTAGCCGACGGCTACGTTGTGTGTGGCGAGGGACTGCATCAAGTGCATGACGCGCGAGTGACCTGTCTTGATCCGCTCGGACAAAAGCGGTGGGAATTTCGGACGAAGAGTCATGTCGAATCGACCGCCGCGATCGCCGACGGAAAGGTTTTCATCGGAGCCGGTGACGACGGCTTCTACTGTCTGGCTCTCGAACCGACCGCCGATGGTCAGCCGCAAGTCCTGTGGCATTTGGATGGCGAGAAGTTCCCGGACTGCGAATCGTCTCCGGCCGTCAGCGAGGGAGTCGTCTACTTCGGCTTGGGCGAAGGAGGCTTCGGGATCTGCGCCGTCGATGCGATGACTGGCGCGCAGCGGTGGCGGATCGAGACGCCGTATCCAGTCTTCGCTCCGCCGACGATCGCCGACGGCAAGTTGTACGTCCCGACCGGGAACGGCAACTTCGTGCAGTCGGCGGCGGACCTTTTGGAGATGAAGCTGATGATCCTCAAGGATGGCGGAGCCACCGAACAGGAATTAGCCGCCGCTCGACAGCGATTGAAACCTGCGGGCGAGGTCTGGTGCATTGATCTGGCCACTCAGCAAGTCGATTGGAAGTTTGCGGCGGACGATGCGATCTTGGGAGACGTCGTATGTGGCGAGGACTCGTTGTACTTCGGCTCGCGCGACGAGTTTTTGTATCGGGTCTCGCTCCATGGCCGGCTATTGAGCAAGGTCCATCTGCGCGAACCGCTGGTCTGCTCGCCAGCCTTGGGGCGGAAGCATCTCTACGTCACGACCACGTCGGGCCGGTTGCTCTGCTTGGATGCGCTGACGCTCAAACCGGTGTGGGATGGCTCGTTGGGTGTCGGCGAGAATTTCGTCAGCTCACCGGTCGTCGCTCACGGGCACATCTATATCGGCACGGTTCAGCAAGGAGTGTGCTGTCTTGGCCAGCCGGGAGTTCCCGCCGCGCCGCTCTGGTCGCGCGGTGAACGTGGCGGACGTGCGGATGATGAACCGGTGCCGCAATCGCTGTCGGTGGCGTGGCAGTATCCGACGGAGAGCGACTTGCCGTTCGAGATCTCCGCTCCGCTGATGCCGCTCGGCGGAGCGATCTATGCGGCGGGAGTTCGCGAAGGCCGGTCTCAGCTCATCAAGATTTCAATGGACGAAGCGGTCGCTCCTGAGTCACGGCTGCTGTGGTCGTGCTCGTTCGAGGTCCATTCTCCATCGGGCTCGATCCAAGTGGCTCCGGTGGGGAGCGGACGGCGCGTGTGCGTTGCCGAGTGTCCCGCTCCGTCGGAAAGTGGCGGCCTGTTGTGGTGTCTCTCCGCCGAGGACGGCAGCACTCTTTGGAAGCAGCCGCTGATGGATGACTCGGCGGGGCTGGCGATCGACGCGAATCAAGTTGTCGTCTGGAGCAGTTCCGATCAACTCCAAAGTTTCGATTTGACCAATGGCAAAACGATGTGGAAGACAAAGCTCGCAGGCTCGAATGCCGTCGGAGCACCGTCAATCACGAACGGCATCGTGTTCGCCGCAACGGAATCACTCCTCGCCGCGCTCGATGAACCAACCGGCACGCTGCTCTGGAAAGTCCCTTTGCGTACGCCACTCTCTGCCGGTCCGTTTGTGGAAGGCTTGCAGGTCATCCTGCCCCATGCCGGTCGGCACGCGCTGCATAGCTTGCTCGATGGTCGGTCCGGCGGAGATCGTTCCTCAACGCGCGACTGGGACCACTGGCCCATTCCCCATGAAGTCGGCAAGCTGGTCACTCCTCCCATCGCATGGCGTCAACGAGTCTACTTGGGAACGTCTCGCGGAGCGGTCGTTTGTCTCGGCCACAAACCTTCCGAGTAGCGTCTCGCTGAGAAAACCGAAGCTGCGTGTCCGAATGCGAGTCGTGGGAGCGACTCGCCTAGGTAGCTCAGTCGCTCACGCGACTGAGATTTCATTTTGAGAGACACCTATTGTTTTGGCGGAGAACTGTTCGCGGTGAGTGACGAGATCCCTAATCCGCTGGTGTTCCGCTTCGGCCTCGGTGAGTCTGACTGCGATCCGGCGCGCACCGACGTCTTGGGTGGTAAAGGAGCCAGCCTCGCGGCGATGAGCCGCGCGGGGTTCCCGGTCCCGCCAGGCTTCACGATCTCGGCCGCGTGTTGCGAGTGGGCCGAACAGCACAACGGCGAGTGGCCGGCAGGATTAGCCGAGCAAGTCTACGCTGCAATGAGCTGGCTGGAAGATTCCACCGGCCGCACGTTTGGCCCAGGTCTGAAGCCGCTGTTCGTCGCGGTTCGCTCCGGTGCGGCGGTGTCGATGCCGGGGATGATGGACACGATCCTCAACTGCGGCAGCGACCCGAACGTCGAGCCGTGGGACGCGCTCTATCAGGCGATCAACGCGGTGTTCGCCTCGTGGCACAGCGACCGCGCGCGAGCTTATCGGCAACATCACGACGTGCGCGGCGTGGTCGGCACGGCCGTGAATGTGCAGGCGATGTTTCCCTCCGAACGATCCGGCGTGCTGTTCACGGCGAATCCGAATGATCCCACCGCCAACGAAATGTTGCTCGAAGCCTCGTGGGGCCTGGGCGAAGTGGTTGTCTCCGGTGCTGTGACGCCGGACATCTACGTGATCGACGCGGCGACGTTGGCAACGAAGCGAGTTGTCGCCGGAGCACGTCCCGCGAACGAACCAGCTCTCACCGATTCTCAAATCACCGAACTGGCCGAACTCGGTCGTCGTGTCGCGTCGCACTTTCAAACGCCGTCCGACATCGAATGGGGCATCGCAGACGGACGAGTTGCTCTGTTGCAGACGCGCAAGATTCGCGGCCTCGAAATCCTCGATGACATCGAACGCGGACGGCTGGAAGAGATCACGCGGTTGCGTGGACTCGCGCAGGACAACCCAACTGTCTGGGTTGTTCACAATCTCTCGGAGACCTTACCTGCTCCGACTCCGCTAACCTGGGATCTCGTGCGTTGGTTCATGAGCGCGGCGGGGGGCTACGGGCAGATGTATCGGCTGCTCGGCCATCGGCCGCGGGAGCGTCATTTGGGGCACAACTTCTTGGAATTGATCGCGGGGCGCGTCTATGTCGATCCGCGCCGCGCTGCCGAGTTTCATTTCGGACGATTGCCGTTCGATTACGACCTCGACGAAGTCTTGCACGACCGGACGGCGATTGATCGGCCGCCGACGCAGTTCAATCTCGATCGAGCGGATTCGTTGTTCTTCTTCCGCTGGCCGGGGATGTTGTTCGGGATGATTTGCAGTGCTCGGCAAATGAAGCGAGTGGAACGAACGGTGGCGGAGCGATTCGAGAAACGTGCTCTCCCGGCGCTCGAAGAGTTTCTGAAGAGCGTGAATCCGGTTGATCTGTCAAAGCTCTCGACGCCCGAATTGCTGGAAGAGCTGCGCCGGCGGCGCGATTTCGTACTGGGGGAGTTTGCGGCCGAGTCGCTACTGCCTGGTTTCTTTGGAGGATTGGCTCACGAGCGACTACGGACGCTTTTGGCTCAAATCTTCGGGCAAGAGGAAGGGGAGCAACTTGTCGGCCAACTAACGACCGGTTTGGCCAATGACATCACCGTCGAACAAAACATCGCGCTGTTCGAGGTCGCCGCCGGCCGGCAATCGCGCGAACAGTTTCTGAATCGCTTCGGTCATCGTGCAGCCAACGAGATGGAGTTGTCACAGCCTCGATGGCGCGAGGATCACGACTTCGTCACACGAATGATCGACCGTTTTCGCGGAGCATCGGGAGTATCACCGTATGACCGTCACGCGGCTCAGGTCGAGATGCGGCGATGTGCCGAAACGTCGTTGCCAAAACAGCTCGCGGCAGTGGGAGGTTCGTCGCTCTTGGAGCGAATCGCTCACGACCTGCGACAAGCTCAAGAGTTGTTGCCGTATCGTGAAGTCGGCAAGTTTCATCTGATGCGTGGCTACGAAACGCTGCGAGCGGTGCTGGTTGAACTCGGCCGCCGTTGGGACTTGGGACGCGATCTGTTTTTTCTGCACGAAGAGGTTTTGTCGCAGTACGAGTCCAATCCGACTGCCTGGGAGACACCGATCGCGCAGCTCAAATTGCGTTGGCGATCGTCGCAGAAGCTCTCATTGCCGGATGTGATCGACTCGCGACAACTCGACGAGTTCGGCAAACCTCGGCCAGTCGATACGAACGCGGATCACACTCGGCTGGAGTGTCGTCCGATTGCGGCCGGCACAGCACGCGGGATTGCACGCATTGTGTTCGATCCGAATGAAGTCACCGATCTCGGCAGCGATGCGATCTTGGTTTGCCCCAGCACCGATCCCGGCTGGACTCCGCTGTTCGTGTACGCCAAAGGGCTGATCGTCGAACGTGGCGGAGTTCTGTCTCACGGAGCGATCGTCGCTCGCGACTTTGGCATTCCAGCGGTTGTGCTCGAAGCCGCTACGCAACTCATTCCAGATGGCGCGTTGATTGAACTCGATGCCAATCACGGCGTCGTGCTGCTGGGAGCGAAGTGACATGAGCCTGGACGCGATCCATACGTTGGCAGCCATGTTCATGATCGACTGGAAAGTCGTCTTCGACGGGCTGCTGGTACTGCCGCGCGATGTGACGCTGCTGGTGTTTTCGACGCTGACCGCGTTGCTGATGACGCTCGCGCGGCGCTGGTTCACGAATCAAGACTTGCTGCGACGGTGCGCGGAGGACTTGCGGCAACTCAAGCGACTGAAGCAAGAAGCTCGGCAATCGCGTGACAAGCCAAAACGGCAACGTCTGCGGAACACGGTGGCATTGGTCAAACAAATGCAATTGGGCGAAGACATGAAGGTCTTGGGCGTTGTGCTCGTGCCGGTCGCCGTTCTGGCGATGTGGGCGGTCGAGCGATTGGATTACTTGCCGCCGCGCGTCGGGGACGAGTTGGTTATCCGAGCGTTCTTTCCGATCTCGTCCGTCGATGACGTAACGCATCTCGTCCCGACAGAGGGCATCGAACTGAAATCCTCGCCGATCCAAGTCATTCACGCTGATTCTCGAACTCCCCCCATCGGTATGGCCGAGTGGACGCTGTGCCCCACCTCTGCAACCGACGAATTGAAACTGACGATCCGGCATCGCGGCGAATCGGCAGTGCATCGCGTCACGGTTGGTCGAACCACCTATCTGCCGCCGCAACAAGTCCACCCCAACAAGACGACCGAAGTCGTGTTGAAGCGTTATCAACCGCTGGGACTGAATCTTAAAACGGAAACGCTCGGCCTGCCGCCGTGGATGGCGGGCTATCTCCTGCTGACGCTGCTGCTAGTGCCGGGACTCAAACGACTGTTGCAAGTCTCGTAGGGCGTGCGTTGTTTTCAGCGAGGACAAGCTCGCCAAGTTATCTCGCGTAAGACATCGCGTGCGTAGGCGACCATGATATCCAACGTGGCTTGGCGGTCTTCCGACGTAAGTGTTTCGAACTGGTCGAGAATCTGCCGGCTGGTTTCCACGGTGGCAATCGCATTCTGCTTTGGGAAGTCGATCACCACGTCGCAATCGGCACGGTTCCGCAAGCTTCGCAACTGATGCAACCTTGACCCCGCCGTGACAACGGACGAACGCCCGCAACACAGCAGTCGTTTCCAAAGGAATGCGCGGACGAATTCGGCTCGCCGAATTTGAAATCCCAGCGTTTGCAACAAGTCTCATTCTTCGTGGAAGGCAGCGCAATACGTTCGGCCGACGGCACAGCGCCATTCAGACTCGCTCATGCCGCGACTGAGCACCTCCGCCAAATGGAGCAGATCACTCACGCCGATCATGGCCGAAAACTCGTGTCAATCGAGCATGCACCGGCCAAGTGCGCGGGACAACATCGAAAAGGTGCTGGTGCCATCCCGAAGTCATGGCGACCAATTCGTTGGGGACTTCAATTGCCAAGCGACGCTAGTACTCTGTCACGAGTAAGAAATGGGGTTCACGAAATGAGCCGCAGGGCGTTAGCGCCGGTTAATTTCGCTCGAATCGGGGCTAGCGCCCTGCGGCTGATTTTCTCAACCCAAGTTCATTGCCCTGACAACGCACTAGGCCAGCACTTCGCGGACGACGTGGCCATGCACGTCGGTCAGTCGGAAGTCGCGGCCGGCGAAGTGATACGTCAGACGCTCGTGATCTAAGCCCAGCAGGTGCAGAATCGTGGCGTGCAGGTCGTGGACGTGGACCGGGTGCTCGACGGCATCCCAGCCGAATTCGTCGGTGGCACCGTGAGTCATGCCTCCGCGGATGCCGCCGCCGGCCAGCCACATCGAGAACCCGAACGGATGATGATCGCGACCGTCCTTCCCTTCGGCGGTTGGCGTGCGACCGAATTCGCCACCCCAGATCACCAGCGTCTCGTCGAGCAGGCCGCGCGATTTCAGATCCTGAAGCAAGCCCGCGATCGGCTGATCGGTGGCCAGAGCGTTGGTCTCGTGTCCGGCTTTGAGTCCGCTGTGTTGGTCCCAAGGCTGGAAGCCGCCGGTCGTGTGATAGAGCTGCACGAAGCGCACGCCGCGCTCGACCAATCGCCGCGCCAAGAGACATTGTCGGCCGAACATTTCCGTCTTTGGTTGATCGAGCCCGTACAGCTTGGCGGTCGCGGGTGTCTCACCGGCGAGATCGAATGCTTCAGGGGCTTCAGTCTGCATCCGAAACGCGAGTTCGAACGCTTCGATGCGGGCACTGAGTCGGTCGTCATCCGCTCGCTGCTCACGGTGCAGTCCGTTCAAGCGAGCGAGTGCGTCGAGTTCGCGTCGCTGCCGCTCACGAGGTACTTGCAGACTGCTGAGATTGCGAAGCGGTTGTGCGAGGTTCGAGACGAACGTCCCTTGATAGCTGGCAGGTAGAAAGCTCGCACCATATTGCCTTGCCCCTTCGATGATTGGTCCGGGACCGATGGCGACGAAGCCGGGGAGGTTTTGATTCTCGGTCCCCAGCCCGTATGTGATCCAGGCACCGAGGCTCGGCCGAGAGAAGACACGCTCGCCGGTGTTCATCAGCAAGCAACCGCCGGGATGATTCGGATCGTCGGTGACCATCGAACGAATCACGCAGAGGTCGTCGATGCAGGTGGCCGTGCGCGGAAAGAGTTCGCTGACCTCCAGGCCCGACTCTCCGTGCTTCTGGAACTTCCAGGGGGAGGCGAGCAGTTTGCGTTGCTGGCCGAGATACAACTTCGGCGACGGCTGGCCATCGTCCTGGGTCAGTCGCGGTTTTGGATCATATGTGTCGACTTGCGAAGGACCACCGGGCATAAAGAGGAAAATGACCCGCTTGGCTCGCGCGGCGAAATGCGGACGCCGCGCGGCCAACGGGTACTCGGCAGCAGATGTGTCGTCGGCGAGTAACGCCGACAAGGCGAGGGCACCGAAGCCTGCTCCGGTACGGCTCAGCATTTCGCGGCGGTTCAGATCAATCAACATAGACGAACTCATTCGTGCAAAGGACGACACGACAGTAACGAGCCCAAGCCTCTTTGACAGCGGAATCGGCGACGAGTTGCCGACCGATGTCGAACTCCGCTGGCGTCGGCGCACGGCCGAGGGCCAGTTCATACAAGCGTGCAATGCGTTCGCCATCGTGGCCGAAGGGGACATCGCGAGCGACTCGCGCCGCGAGTGCCGCCGAGACTTCGTCGAGCAGCGGGTCGTTGAGCAGATACAACGCTTGCGGAGCGACGATCGACGGATTCCGCCGTTCGATGATGCCGCCGCCATCGGGGCCGTCGAACACAGAATTGAAGTCGGCCGTTTTCGCCCCGGTGCGCGACGTCATCAAATAGAGCGTACGTCGCGGCACAGCGGCTTCCAGAAAGCCCGGTCCGCCAGGTGTCGCATCGAGTCGGCCGGAGACTGCCAAAAGTGCATCGCGAATCGCCTCAGCTTCCAAGCGTCGGCGCGGCATTCGAGCCAGCCAACGGTTCTCGGGATCGGCAATGCGCGTGGCGTCGGACGCGAAAGTGCTCTGTTGATAGACGCTCGACAACACGATCAGTCGATGCAGCGACTTGATCGACCAGCCCGATTCGATGAAGCGCCGCGCCAAGTGATCGAGCAGTTCCGGATGACTGGGCTGCTCGCCCCGCACACCGAAGTTCGTCGAGGTCCGAACCAGCCCCTCACCGAAATGATGTTGCCAAATGCGATTGACCATGACTCGCGCCGTGAGTGGGTGATCGGTGCGCGTCAGCCACTCCGCCAGTTCGCGTCGGCCGCTTCCTTCGGAGATTCTTGGCGGATTAGCCCCGGCCACGATCTGAGGAAAGCCGCGCGGAACAGTCTTGCCGGGCGTCGCGGGACTGCCGCGAAGAAAAACCGGAGCATCATGAAACCCTTCGTGCTTGGTTCCCGTCGGGCCGCCCTCTTGCACAACGACCGCTTGCGGAATCACGACCGCCGGTTTCGTCTTGAGCATTTCCAATTCATCGCGCTGGGCCGCGAGCCTGTCGCGCACCTCCTGTGGCAGCAACTGCGATCGGTCTGCCGCAGCGATCCAATACGGACTGCGCGAGGAGAGCAATTCGTCATAGAGATCAGAGACGTCATCAACGCTCGCAAATTGCTGGTCGAGCGGCGCAAACCACCGCGTTCGCAGTTCGGTCTCGACTCGCGCACGAGCCGCGTCGTCGAGAGGGCTTCCATAAACTCGCAATTCGCACAATTCGCCGCGAAACCGCTGGCTGCCTCCCGATCCCGGCCCTCCGATCCGCAGCGCCGTGATCGCCGGATCGGACGAGACCGAATCAATCGACTTGTTCGTGCCGATCGCTTCGCCGTTGCGGAACAGAGCGACTCCGGCGGAGCCCCAAGTGAGGCTGATCAATTGGAATTCCGAGTTCTTCGACGGAGCCGGTGCCACGATGTCGCCGTTGCCACCCGCTCGACGCAAGATCGCATGAAGTCCTCCCGCCGCAGTGGGCATCAGGCCCAGTCCGTGTTGTCCCACTGCGGAGTCTTCCCAACCGATGAGACGTGTCCCAACGCCTGCCACCGGATCGGGACGAACGACGGCGAACAACGCGCCGGTGAGCGGAACTGACCGCGACGACTGCAACAATGCTTCGCCATCAAAGCGGATCACGGGGCGCGAATGCCCGTGAATCATCTCTGTTGCCGACACAGGCCCGTGCGAATTGGGAGGTGGTGTGGCATCGTCGGCAAGCGCCGCACGATCCGGCCAGAGCGTGACTTGTCGAGTCGCGTTGATCGCGATGTGCCGATCGTCCGCGCGAAATTGCAACAGCACAGACTTTGCGAGCGACCGGGCCACTGGGTCGCGCGCTGTTTGCTCACGACGTTCCGCCGCGATCATTGACAGCTTCTTCAAGAGTTCCGTAGCTGAAGTCGTGAGACGTCGATCCGAACTCTCACGAGTTCGGCTACCTCCGCTGCTGAGCAATTTCACCCAGCGTTCCAGCACGGACGCATCGAGCTTGCGCGCAGCCCCGAAGTCCGCCAACGTCGGGGGATTCTCGTCCTGCATCGCCTGCAAGTACTCGACCGCCACTGGCAAGTCTCTCGGCATAGCAGCAACTACCTGCCGCTCCAGATGCAACAAAAACTCCTGATCGGCGGCGACTTGAACGAGCTGCGACAGGTCGACCAGCCGCTGTTTGTCATGCTGGGCCTGAGTGTTGATTGCCTGAATTTCAGCGGCCGGAAGCAGCGGCACGCGGACCAGCGGAGTGTTGCCCAGCACCGGACTGGGGATGACTCGTGTGCTGAAGAAGATCCCGGCCATCGCGTAATAGTCTTCGGTCGTGATCGGATCGAACTTGTGATCGTGACACCGAGCACACGCCAGCGTGAGTCCGAGAAACGCTCGCCCCACCACGTCGATCTCATCGTTGACGTAATCGGCGATCATCTGCTGTTTATCGACATCGCCGGGAACGAAATCGGCGATCGCCAGCATCCCGGTCGCGACGAGCGCTTCGGCATCGATCTTGGTCGGATCAGGGGGCTGCATCAGGTCGCCGGCCAATTGCCGTGTGATGAATTCGTTGTACGGCAGATCGCGATTGAACGAGCCAACCACCCAATCGCGATACCGCCACGCCTCGCGGAAGTCGCTCTCGATCGGCAACTGAATCAGATCGCGCGCGTCGGCGTACCGGACAACGTCGAGCCAGTGCCGACCCCACCTTTCGCCATAACGGGGCGAGGCCAGCAACCGATCGACAACCTTCGTGAAGGCATTGGGCGAATCGTCATCCAGAAAGTCTCGCAGTTCATCCGGTGAAGGCGGCAGCCCCGTCAGATCGAAGGTGATCCTGCGAAGCAGCGAGCGTTTGTCAGCCGGCGGAGCGGGAATCAATTCCGCCGCTTCGTGCTTGGATCGCATGAACGCATCGACGTCGCTTGTCACCCACGCACGATCTCGAACAGTCGGTGGCGAGATCGCTCGAAGCGGCTCGAAGGCCCAGTGTTTCGCGGTTTCAAACTCCGCCGTCTTCGCGGGCCAGACAGCTCCGGCTTTGATCCACGCCACGAAGTCCGCCACCTGACTGGACTTCAGAGCCTTCTCCTTCTCCGGCGGCATCGCGGAGACGTCCTCCTGCCGCTGAATCGCCCGGATCAGCAGACTCTCTTCCGGCTTCCCCGGCACGATCGCGGCTCCGGAGGCACCTCCCTTGAGCAGCATCTCTCGCGAATCGATGCGCAATGCTCCGGACTTTTTCGTGTCACCGTGACAGTGGAGACAAGACTCAACCAGGATCGGCCGAATCTTGGCCTCAAAGAACTCTTCACGATCATCCGCCCCGTTGCTCGTCGCCAGCAGGCTTCCCACCAGCATCATGCTCAGGCAGGTCGCTCGTTGCATGGCCGTCACTCCAGTTTTCGATCATTGATGAGACGCGATCACGATTTGCTGAGGGACTTCCGCGTGTGAGTCGTCCCTTAAGCATCACGCAATGAGAACTGCGTAATTCTTCCCAACGAAGCCGCGGCTTGCCCTGCATCGTCCGCCGTGAGACTCGCCAACCAGCAGGGCCCGCCAAGCCAGGCCCATACCACGATTCGCGGAGTCGTCCAGGACAGGAACTTCATCATCGCCAACATTTCTCCAGACATTTGACGGAGCCGGCGCTCGATCATTCCAGTTGGTATCCTGTTCGATGCCCGCCCCGGTAACAACGGCTTGTCGCGAGGAGTGATACGACAATCTCGATGTCAAAACCAGGAGACGAAAAACATGCGACCGATAAGACAGTCGTGCGTGGTAATGGTGACGTTCGCCCTGTCTTCACTGGCCGTGAGTCACGACATCACCGTTGAGAATCGCAAATCGCTGACGACGGACAAGCTCAACTGTGAACGAATCCGACTCGGCGAAGCAGACGACTACAAGCCGTGCCTTGCGAAGTTGGCCAACGGTGAGCTGCTGCTGACCGCGTTTCATCAGCACAAGCGAGAGGGGAACAAGGTTCTCGAACAGACTTTGTTGTTTCGCTCGTCGGATGGCGGCCGAACGTGGAACGGACCGCAGCCGCTCGGCCTGCTTGGCCGCGAGCCGTATCTGACGGTGCTCAAGAACGGCACGGTCTTCCTCACCGGTCACCTGCTGGCCAACGATGTGCGGAACGAGTGGGGCTACACGACTGGCTTCCTGCATCGTTCGACCGACGGCGGCCGAACCTGGCAATCGACACGGATCGAATCGGAGCAACTCAAGCCGAAGGCTAGCAATCACACCACACGCAACGTGCTGGAATTGGCCGATGGCTCGCTGCTGCTGGGGGTCGACTACGACGGCGGAGATGGCCCGTATTTCGTTTGGCGATCGACCGACGGCGGCCAAACTTGGGCCAAGTCACCGCGCTGCGAGCCGCGCGACTTCAAAAGCCAGTACGGCTTCTTCGGCGGCGAGACGTGGTTGTGGCAGGCTCGATCTGGCAAGGTCTGGGCGCTGGTCCGTGTTGATAGCAACGAACTGCCGATCAAGGACCGTCCCATCAAAGCGGGCAATGACCAGGCCGACCACTTCATTCTGTTCTCGTCAGCCGATGGCGGAAAAACCTTCGACCGCATTCGCGACTTCGGTGACTACGGCGAGATGTATCTGTCGCTGTTGCGGCTGCACAACAAACGACTATTGCTGACCTTTACGGTCCGCGATCTCAAACCACCGCTGGGTGTGCGAGCGATTGTCGGCAGCGAGACCGATGACGGATTTGAATTCGACTTCGCTCACGATCGCATCCTGCTGGATACGAAGACTCCCGTCGGCCAACCTCAAGAGGGAGGATTCGGGCCGACCGTGCAACTCGACGACGGCACACTCGTCACGTCGTATTCGTACCGAGGTGAAGACGGGAAGTCCCACGTAGAAGTTGTTCGCTGGAATCTGCCATAAGAATCGCGGTCACGCAAACTTCTCTATCAGCCGCAAGGCGCTCGCCCCGGCTAGTGTCATCCGAACCGGGGCGAGCGCCCTGCGGCTGATTGGCAGTTCGTTCGTAGAATGTGCGATCAAGCCAGGATCGACTTCACGACGTTGCCATGCACGTCGGTCAGCCGGTAATCGCGACCGGTGTGACGGTAGGTGAGCCGTTCGTGGTCGAGACCCATCAGGTGCAGGATCGTGGCGTGGAAGTCATGAACGTGAACAGGATCGCGACCGACTTCGATGCCGTATTCATCTGATTCGCCGTAGGTGATGCCGGGCTTTACCCCCGCTCCGGCCAGCCAGGAGGAGAAGACCCAGTGATGATGTTCGCGGCCGGCGGCACCAGCGGCGGCGTTGAACGGCGTGCGACCGAACTCGGTTGTCCAGACGACGAGCGTGTCTTCCAACAGACCACGCTGTTTCAGATCGCGCAGCAGGCCGGCAATCGGTTGGTCGATGTTTTTCGCCAGCGGAGCGTGAGTCAGCATGTCGCCGTGTGCGTCCCAATTGCTCGACGATCCGACGTCGATCAGTTCGACAAACCGCACACCATGTTCGGCGAGCCGGCGGGCGACGAGGCATTGCCAAGCAAAACCTTTGGTGCTGCCTCGTTCCAATCCATAGAGCTTTAGCGTGGCGTCCGTCTCTTTCGAGAGATCGAAGACTTCGGGCATCTCGGCCTGCATTCCGAAGGCGGTCTCGAACGATTTGATCCGCGCGGTGAGCAGCGGGTCGTCAGCGCGCGATGCAAGATGGCGGCGATTCATCTTGGCCATCGCGCCAAGCTCAATCTCCTGCAAACGACTGCTGGCGGCGCGGCGCTGGATGTTCGCGACCGGCTCCGGACCAGGCACCACGAGCGTCCCTTGATGCGCACCCGGCAGGAAGTCGCTGCCCCAGACTTGGCCTCCCGCATACGGCGACTGCGGAGCGATCACGACGAACGACGGCAAGTTGCGATTCACCGTACCCAGTCCGTAGCTGACCCACGAACCGATGCTCGGCCGCGCGAACGTGAACGATCCAGTGTGGATGCCGAGCGTCGCCTCGTAGTGATTCGTGTGATCCGACTTCATCGAGCGGATCATGCACAGGTCATCAACACACTCGGCCATGTGCGGGAACAGCGAGCTGACTTGCGTGCCGCACTGGCCTTGCGGAGCGAACTCCCACTGCGGCCGCTTGAGGAACATCTTGTAGTCCCCCTTGCGTCCCTGAAACTCATTGACCGGCACAGTCTTCCCCGCGTCCGCGAAGAGTTTTGGTTTATGGTCCCACGAGTCCACATGCGAAACTCCTCCGCTCATGAAGAGGAAGATGACCCGCTTGGCCTTAGGCGGGAAATGTGTCGGCTTCGGTGCGAGCGGATCGGGCGCGGCGTCTTCCGAAAGCAATTGCGAGACGATCCCCGGCAGCAGCATCGAACCGCCGATCAGGGAACGCAGCACGCCGCGGCGATTCGGATCAAACATCATTCGATCGTTCATGGGATTCTCCAAAACCACTCACCCGAAAAGCTTGTGAGCTTTTCGTTTCAACACTTTTTATGGACGACGATTTCACTCGTCGATCCTGAGCAATCCTCACGGCTGGCCAATTTGTAAAATTGGGTGGCACGTCCTGACCATCGGGAAGGACGTGGGAATCGCGATCGACACGGAAAACCACGCCCTTCCCGATGGTCAGGGACGTGCCGCCTATGCCCACAAACTCAACTCAAATCGAACTTCTAGCCAGCCGTGAAGCATTCCTACGAGGTCGATTTCATGTGATGTCGAATCGAGTTCATTGAATTGTGAAAAACTCACAAACTCGTCGGGATGATCGGCCCGCACAAGCTCCAGATCGCCGGCGTTGATGAGGCTCATCGAGAGGTCGAGCGTCTTGAGCCGGCCTTTCATCGGCAGCAGATGCTTGAACCCGCCTTCGTAGGTGACGAACGCTTCATGAAGGCCGACATGCTCCACCTTGGGCATCTTCGCAACGGACGCCAAAGCCGCCTGCGAGACATTGCCCATCTCGGCGACCGAGAATGACTCCAGCGTTGAATGGCCTTCGAAGAATTTCACTCCGGCCTCGGTCACTTGCGAATGCACCACCGTGAAGGACTTGAGCCCCTTGATCTTGGCCGCTTGCTCCATGCCCGCATCGTTGATGCCGAGCGTCAATTTGATGTCGACCAGCTTCGAGTCCAACAACGCATCGAATCCTCTACCGCTGTAGAGCGGCGACATCGGATGATTCCTCAAAAAGCCGTTGTGATCGAAGCGGATGATCCGCAGTTCCGGCATCCCCTTCAGAGCACGGAGACTCTCATCTCGCAGCCAAGGGCCGTTGCCGGTCAGCGCCAGCGTGCGACCGTTCGAGTCGTAAATACAACTGAACGACACCGCGTTCCTCTCCTTGTCCCGCACGCCCCAGGACTTCAGGCTGGCAGTCTCGATCCCGAACTCCTTGAGCCGATTGACGACGCCGCCCTTAGCCCATCCCGGCACTTCGGCCACTTCGACCGCATGCCCTTCAACGGCGATGATCTGCTCAACGATCTTTGCCTCGGCGGGATGTAACGGAATCTCCAACGCCCGCGCCGCCTGCTGCACGCCGAGCAGCACGATGAATGCGAACCAAACTTGCTGACTCATGAGTTGCTCCTCGTGGGATAGGGGATAGTCGCCTTTCGCTCCGCGAAAGGACGCTTAGTCCCAACGGATTTCATGATGGAGACCGTCTTGGCAGTAGCATCCTTTCGCGGAGCGAAAGGCGACTATCGGGCGTTGAGACGGCCGCCTTGCCAATTCCATCGCACTAGGCTACTGTGGCTAAGCCACCGCATCAAGCCCCACAGGAAACGTCACCAGCATGGATACGTCGCTCGTCCGCAGTCCGGTCTATCAACAGCTCAATCAGCGACTGCGTTCTGCTCTCGCAACGGAGTATCGCTCGGGGGACCAATTCCTCACCGAGCGTGAAGTCGCCGAGAAGTTTCAAGTCAGCCGAGCCACCGCCAACAAATCGCTCGCGAGTCTCGTCTCCGAAGGCTTTCTGGAGTTCCGCAAGGGACTCGGCACTTTCGTCCGTCGCGATGTGATCGACTACGACGTCCGCTCGCTGGTGAGCTTTACCGAGAAGGCTCGCGCCGCCGGAAAGAAGCCGAGCACCGAACTGCTCACCTTCGGCAAGCTGACTGCCGCCGAAGTGGATGAATCATTACACGCCGCCTTAGCTGTCGAGCCATCCGACGAGTTATGGGAACTGGATCGCATCCGCCTTGCGGACGGCGTGCCGGTGATTCTGGAGCACCGCTACGTCGTGCAGCGTCACTGCCCCAAGCTGACGAAGTCGCAGGCGGAAGGCTCGCTGTACCGCACTTGGACCGAGACGCACGGCCTCAAAATCGGCGGCGCGAACGAAGTCATTCGAGCCGTCCTACTGTCGTCCAGCGAAGCCAAATACCTTCAGACCACAGCCAAGTCACCGGCGTTAGAAGTAGTCTCGATCGGCTATCTCGAAGACGACTCGCCGCTGTGGTGGGAGCGCACGCTCTACCGAGGCGACCAGTACGAGTTCCACAGCCGCCTCGGCCCGATCCAGTCCGCCACCCCCGCACGCGGCAAACTACGATGAGTTCACGAATCGAGAGTCTCTCAGCTGCGGTGGTTGGCACCGGGTTTATTGGTCCCGTCCATGTCGAGGGCCTGCGGCGAGCTGGTGTGACAGTCGCCGGCATCGTCGGTTCATCACCGGATAAGTCGAAGGCAGCCGCCGAGCGACTGGGGCTGCCGCGTGGCTATGAGTCGTTTGACGAACTGCTCCGGGACGACTCGATCTCGGCCGTGCATCTCACGACGCCCAACCGATTCCATTTCAAACAGGCCGCTGCCGCGTTGCGTGCCGGCAAGCATGTGCTGTGCGAGAAGCCGCTCGCGATGACATCCGCCGAGTCTACGGAACTGGTGCGGCTCGCACGGGAGAGCGGCTGTGCGGCGGGGGTCGCGTACAACATCCGCTTCTATCCGCTCTGCCACGAAGCAGCCACGCGCGTCAGAGGCGACTCAATCGGTGACGTGTTGCATGTCGTCGGCTCGTACGTCCAGGACTGGTTGCTGTTCAAGACCGATTTCAACTGGCGTGTGCTAGCCGAGGACGGCGGCGAACTGCGGGCGGTCGCCGACATCGGCACGCATTGGCTCGATCTGGTGCAGTTCATCACCGGGCAGCAGATCGTCGAGGTGTGTGCTGACCTGCGCACGATCCATGCCAAGCGGCAGCAGCCGAGCGGCGGCGCTGAGGCGTTCTCTGGACCAGGCAGTCCGCGCGTTGAGTCGGAGCCTGTGCCGATCGACACGGACGACTGCGGCTCCGTCATGCTGCGATTCGCGAACGGAGCGAACGGCAGCTTGTGGGTCTCGCAGACGACGGCGGGTCGAAAGAACTGTCTGCGATTTGAGATCGCCGGCGCGAAGCAGTCGCTGGCCTGGAACAGCGAGTCGCCCAACGAACTCTGGATCGGGCACCGCGACCGCGCGAACGAGACGCTGATTCGAGATCCGTCGCTGCTGCACGAATCGGCGCGTGGCATCACCAGCTATCCCGGTGGGCACAACGAGGGCTTTCCCGACACGTTTAAGCAACTCTTCCGCAGCTTCTACGGCTATATCGCCGCCGGTGACTTCTCAGCTCCGTCACCATTTCCGACGTTCGCCGATGGCCATCGCGAAATTCTGCTGTGCGAGGCCGCGCTGCGCAGCCACCGCGAACGGCGCTGGGTCTCGATCGAGGAAAGTTGCTGATGGCAGGTCTACTGGCCGGAGTGGATCTCGGCGGAACTTCGATCAAGGCCGCGCTCGCTGACGAATCAGGTCGAGTCCTCGCGCGCGAAGTGATTCCCACGGAGTCGCATCAGGGACCGGACGGCGTCCTCGCGCGCATTGCGGACTTGATTCAACGTCTGCTCTCGAACATCGCCAACGAGTCGGTGCCGGCGCAGTTACTCGGACTGGGAATGGGCGTGCCGGGGCTCGTCGATGTGCAGACTGGGACCACGAAGTTCCTGCCGAACTTACCGACGCAATGGCGCGATGTCCCTGCGGCAGCCACGCTCGGCGAGCGGCTGGGTTCTCCCGTGCGGTTGTTGAACGACGTTCGCACGGCGACGCTCGGCGAACTGCGGTTTGGTCATGGTCGCGATCGGCCTCGGGTGACTCTTGCGTTCTTCTCAATTGGTACAGGAGTCGGCGGCGGAGTCGCGATCGATGGACAGCTGCGACTCGGTCCACTCGGAGCTGCCGGAGAACTCGGACATCAGACTTTGATGGCCGATGGCCCGCGCTGCGGGTGCGGAAATCGAGGTTGCCTCGAAGCACTCGCCAGCGGCCCGGCGATCATTGCTGAGGGTGTGCGGTTGATGCGAACGGGACTTGCTCCGCAATTGCATCAGCTCGTCGCAGGTCAATGCGATCGAGTTACACCTCGTGAAATGCTCGATGCGGCGGATGCAGGAGACGAACTGGTACGCGAGGCGTTGCAGCGAGCAGCGACCTGGATCGGTATTGCGGCAGCGAACGTGGTGACGGTGCTCCATCCGGATCTGGTCGTGCTCGGCGGAGGCGTTGCAGAACTGGGCGACTTGCTGACTTCGACGGTTCGAGACGTCATCCGCGATCGTGTCAGGATGTTCCCAACGGACGCCGTGCAAGTCGTACGCTCGCAACTCGGAGAGTCGGCCGGACTCATGGGAGCGATCGCATTGGCTCAAACACCCGTGGGATAGGCTTTCAACCGGTCAGTAATGTTCCAGATCAGATTGCCGATGCCGACAGGCAGGATGCCTATCCCACTTCTCACACAACTTCCCATTTGAAGGCTGACCGCATGCAATACACCTACGAAGAACTCGCCAAGATGATCGATCACTCGCTGCTGCATCCGACGATGACCGATGCAGAACTGGAGGCCGGTTGTCGTCTCGCTGCCGAATACAAGGTCGCGTCGGTGTGCATCAAACCGTATTTCGTCGCACGAGCGGTCGAATTGCTGCGCGGCAGCGGTGTTCTAGTCGGCGCGGTGATTGGATTCCCGCATGGCAACAGTTGCACGGAATCGAAGCGTTACGAAACCGAACTGGCCTGTCGCGACGGGGCAGCCGAGATCGACATGGTGATCAACATCGGCAAGGCCCTCAGTGGCGATTGGGACTACGTGCAACGCGACATTCAGGCCGTCTGCGACGAGGTACATCGACACGGAGCGAAAGTGAAAGTGATCTTCGAAAACGACTACCTGACGATGGGCGGCGCGGGCTTGAGTAGCGACGACTTCAAACGCCGTCTGTGCCACATCTGCGAACAAGCCGGAGCCGATTGGGTGAAAACCTCGTCGGGCTACGGCTTTGTGAAACAGCCGGACGGTTCGTACAACTACAAAGGCACGACTGAGCACGATCTCGCATTGATGCGCGCGAGTGTCTCGCCGCGAGTACAAGTGAAAGCTGCCGGAGGCGTCCGCGATCTGGACGGCCTCATCAAAGTCCGCGACCTCGGAGCCACTCGCTGCGGAGCAACCGCGACGGCCGCGATGCTCGACACCTACCGCCATCGGCAACAGTCCTCCGTGGCGTCGTCCTCCTCAGCCTCAATCGGTTCCGGTGGATATTAAGCAAGGTGCTGAGGTGTCGTAATAGTCTCATTTGAATGGCGACGAAAATCGCAAAATAGACGGACTCAAACCAGATCAAATCAACGCATCACAATGTGAATACAACAGTTGTGGCACTTGAGAAGCGGCAGGCGAACCAATCGGCTGGGACGGTCGCGAGGCTTGTGATACCACCGCGAAGTAGCTCATCGGAAGATGACCAAGCGAAAACCCTCGGCCGCATAACAACTTGCGACCGAGGGTTTTTGGTGTGAACGGTGACCGAAACCGGTCACAGCTCCCCGACTTGGACTCGAACCAAGAACCTAGCGGTTAATCCGTTTTCGGCGGACTCGCTCTACCGATTGAGCGATCGAGCCATGCGCGACCAACTCCAGATTTGAGCCAAAGCTCTCGCTGCATGGCGGCAGCCCTGGTGGCATGTTCTTCCGAGTAAATGAGCCTCCACTGCCCGGTATGACGGGAGGAGGTGATTTTTCTCAGGTTGTGCTCTGGTGTGTTGTGCTCGTGGAGACGTCGATTGAGGTCGTCGGTTTAGCCGATGTAACGACGGCCGGCCGACTCGCTGACGAGCACATAGACCCAGAATAGACCGGCTGACGATGTGGTCGCCACGCAGATTCCCCCCGCAGTGGAAACGCCAACGGGACCGAGCCTGATGGCTGGTCCCGTTGGGAAAAGCTCCTCGACTTGGACTCGAACCAAGAACCTAGCGGTTAACAGCCGCTCGCTCTACCGATTGAGCTATCGAGGAAAATCACGGACGCGATGTCCGTGAATGAGGCGGGGTGTGTACCGGATGATGTCAGGTGATGCAAGCCTTTCTCCGGTTCATTGATGAGCATCAAACAGTGACCGATTCGGGCTTGAGACAACGGCCGATTTCGCGGACGGCTTGTCGAAGCCGTTGTGCGTTTTCGACGACCGCCAAACGCAGAAAACCCTCTCCTTCGGGACCGAAGCCAAGGCCGGGGCTGACGGCGACTCCGGCTTCGTTCAGCAGTTTCATTGCGAATGGGATCGAACCCATCTCGGACCACTGATCGGGAATCTTGGCCCACACGAACATGCCGGCTTTCGGAGCTTCGATGTCCCAGCCTTGGCGATTGAGCCCATCCACCAGCGAGTCGCGACGGTGTTGATATTCAACACAGAGTCGTTCGATCGCCTCGTCGCCGTGACGCATCGCGACGATCGCGGAGATCTGGATCGCTTGGAAGATGCCGTAGTCGTAGTAGCCTTTGATCGTGCCCAGAGCGCGAACCATTTCGGAGTTGCCGCAGCAGAAACCGATGCGCCATCCGGCCATGCTGTAGCCTTTGCTCATCGTCGTTAGTTCGACGCCGATGTCGATGGCTCCGGGAGTCGCCAGAAAGCTGGGGGCTTGATAGCCGTCGTAACAGATGTCGGCGTAGGCGAAGTCGCTGATGACGAGGAACTGATACTTCTTCGCCAACGCGACGAGGTCCACATAGAAATCTTGCTCGATGCAGGTGCCCGACGGGTTGTGCGGGAAGTTGACGATCACCAGCTTCGGCTTCGGGAAGAGGTGCTCGCAGGTGTAAGCGATGTTCGAGAGAAATTCTTCCGGATTGCGGACGTCGAGTGCGATGACATTGCCGGAGGCGAGCATCACTGCATACGAGTGAATAGGGAACGTCGGAGCCGGCACGATGGCGGTGTCGCCCGGTCCCATCAGGGCCAGGCACATGTGGCTGAAGCCCTCTTTGGAGCCGATGCAGGCGATGACTTCCGACTGCGGATTGAGTTGCACGCCGTATTTGCGATCGTAGCGCTTGGCGACTTCGCGACGCAAATTTTCCACGCCGTTGCTGACGGAGTAGCGATGGTTACGCGAGTCAGCGAGCGACTCGATCATCTTGTCGATGACGAATTGCTCGGGCGGATCGGTGGGGTTGCCCATGCCGAGGTCAATGACGTCGATGCCGTCTTGCCGCTTCTTGTGCTTGAGCTTGTTGATCTTGCCGAACAAGTACGGTGGGAGCCGCTTCACTCGGTCAGCGACCGGGATCTTGAATGGCTCATCGGAGAACGACGATTCGGTTTCACTTCGCATAGTGTCAGGGAGCGCAAAATGAGGCGAGGGGATTAGCTCGGCAGCCGGTGGATGCGCTTCCGCGGCACTCAGGCAGCGGGCGGATTCTACTAACCCGCTGACCGATTAGAAGTTCGTGGGCGACGAAGAAGACATGGCAGGTGATAAAAACTCGAGGTGATTACTTCGCGGAATCCGTCGGCCGTTTCGTGGTCGTGCGATTCACCGGCAGAGGGGTGTCGAGGTCATCATCACTGCTGGCCGAGGCGGGCTTCACAGTCTCCGTCGGTGTTCCCTTCGCACTCGCTGGACGAATCGGGAGATTGTCGTCATCGGCCGGACCGGACTTCGGAATCGGACGCGTGCTAATCGGTTTTGTGGCGTCGCTGCGTGTGACGTTCGACGGCTTCATGCCGCCGGTGGAGGTGCCGACGTAGAAGTTATCGACGCGGGTCTCCTTCTTGAGGTTGTCGAACACGATCGCGACTTGTTCTTGGATCTTTTCACGCTTGATCTGGTCTTCAAGTTCGGCTTGCACTTGCTTGTCGAGTTCGCGGACGACCGGATCGGTGTGGCCTTCGCATTTCAGGATGACGTAACGTTGCGCGGCATTGTCGAGCTGCACGATCGCGGAGACTTCACCCGGCTTCAGCTTGAACGCCGTTGCTTCGATGTTCGGGCTGCCGGAGTGACGCGGGATCGGTGGAATGGTGCCGTCGAGCGACTTGCTGGCTTGGTCGATCGAGAACTCTTGGACGTACTTTTCAAAGTTGTCCGAATCTTCTTTAGCTTTCTGCCAGGCGGTCTGAGCACGCCGCTGGTTGTCGCACAGGATCATGCGAACCTTCACGCGAGGGCCATACTCACGCTCGAAAGCCTTCTTGATTTCCGCACTGGTGACTTGGATTTCTTCGCCGGCCAGCTTTCGCAGGGCGAGCATCGGCCAAATCACATCGTTGCGGTACTGATCTGGGTTGATGCCGCGTTCGGCTTGCAGCATTTGCAGGTATTGTTCGAGCGGGATTTTGAATTCGGAGGCGATGCGAACGATTTCTTTTTCGACTTCGGCCTTGGTCACGACAATGTTTCGCTCTTGGCAAGCGAGTTGGATCGTCGCGCGGTTGATCATGTTGTCGAGCACTTCTTTGCCGAGTCGGCGGACGCATTCGGCTTCGACGTCGCGCATGGAAATGGTCGCGGCCTTGCCGTTGCGGCTGATTCGTGCGCCGTCGTCGCTCGTCCGAGCGGCCTGTCCGTTGGCAGCCGGCGTTCCTGAATTGTTGAGCGAGGCTTTGCCGGAAGTGCTTGTCTTGGCACCTGCGCGAGCGCCGGGTTCTTCGGCTGCGGTGCCCGGCTGAGCACGCCACGCTTGGAAAATGATTCCGGCTCCGAGCACGGCGGCTCCGGTTCCGGCGACGATCCACGAAAGTGTCGATGAAGAACGATTCTGAGCGGTCATGGCTTCGCATCCCTGCCGCCATGTGCGGCGTCTGTGAACAAGACGATCAGCCGAACTCCCCCGGCCGATTTGAGGCGGCGGGTTATAGGCCAGCCGCGAAAAATGGGTCAATGGGTTTTATTCGCGATCGCCAAGTTAAAGATGCCACGACTCCCAGCGAGTTAATTGTGGGCTGTTTGCATCGCCGCCGCGTGCGCTCTTTGAAGAATTCCGGTTAGGGCAATGCGCCGCTAATGATGACGTAGATGCTGTGCATGCCCGCCCCAACCCCCCCCAGTGTGGTCACAGAGACCAAGACGATCAGCCCTAACAGCAGAGCGTACTCGACCAGAGTTGGACCATCGTCTGTGGTAAGAAACTGCTTCCAACGACTCATTTCAGGCTCGATTCGATGTGAATAATCTGCGATGGAGCGTCTGTCGAAGACCGTTAGGCCTGCCGCGTGAAAGGCTCCGGCACAAGCCTGTGACACTTTTTGAACGAGTCAAACCGTTCCTGAAATAACGGCTCAGATTGCGGAAGGCTGCTGTGGGTCGTGGTTCCATGAGGCGAAATCGCCACTCGTTACCGGAGGAAAAGGCGTCTTGTCCGGTTCTTCAGATCCGACCTACAACCCCACTCGAATTCTGGCGTTGGATCGCCAGAGCGTTTTCTCTTTAGCCGTCATGGAAGGCCCATGTTTCATCGTCTGCGCCGGATGTTCTGTCCTGACCTGGCCATTGATCTGGGCACGGCGAACACGCTCGTGTCGGTTCAAGGTGAAGGGATCGTGCTCAACGAGCCCTCGGTCGTCGCGCTCGAAAAGGGGACGCGGCGAGTACTTGGCAAAGGGACCGCCGTCGGCAAGCTGGCCAAGCAGATGCTCGGCCGCACCCCTGATTCCATCACCGCCATCCGCCCGTTGCAGGACGGAGTCATCACCGACTTCGAGCTCTGCGAAGCGATGCTGCGGTACTTCATTCAGAAGGCTTCCCGGCAGATGCGAGGTCTGAAGCCACGAGTCATCATCGCGGTCCCCGGAGGGATTACTCCCGTCGAGAAGCGAGCCGTCTTCAACTCTGCCGAACGGGCCGGAGCCGGCCGCGTGTATCTCATCGAAGAATCGAAGGCCGCCGGCATCGGAGCTGGCCTGCCGATCTCCGAACCGATTGCCAGCATGGTTTGTGACATCGGCGGCGGCACCAGCGATGTGGCGATCTTCAGCCTCGGCGAGATCGTTGTTGCGCAGTCGGTGCGTGTCGCCGGCGATGAACTCGACGAGGCGATCGTCGAATACCTCAAGCAACGTTTCTCTCTGCGAATCGGCACGCCGACCGCAGAGAGAGTGAAACTCCAAATCGGCAGCGCGTACCCGCTCGAACAAGAGCTGACGATGGAAGTTCGTGGCCTCGACACGATCAGCGGAATCCCGCGCAAAGCGGTCGTCACCAGTGAAGAGATTCGGGAAGCGCTGCGCGAGCCAGTCACCGCGATCCTGAACTGCGTCAAGAATTGCATCGAACAATGCAAGCCGGAACTGGTCGGCGACATCGTCGATCATGGTCTCGTTCTGACTGGCGGCGGAGCGTTGCTGCGCGGACTGGATCAACTGATGAACGAGCAGCTTGGCATCCCTGTCCGCGTGGCGGACGATCCACTGACGACGGTCGCTCGCGGGACCGCGATCTGCCTGGACCACCTGTCGCAATGGCGCACGAGCCTCGATGACGGCGCGAAGGATTTTTGAACGATCTCTTGATCAGCCGGAACGCGCTAGCGTCCGGTTTGGGCACGAGCATTGCCTACAAACCGGACGCTAGCGCGTTCTGGCTCATCATCGTCCCAATCAGCATGACGAAACTCATCATCACTCTCTGCCTGCTGACCGCGATTGGGATTGGCTTCGCGCCGCCCAACGTCGTGAATTGGCTGCGAGCCTCGATCCGCGACGGCTTTCAGCCCGGCATGCAACTGGCCGATTCAATGCAGCAAACAGCGGCTTTGCAGATCCGAAAACGACTCGTCGGTGATGACGAGCAGGAATTGCAAACTCAAATCTCAGATCTCAAGTCTAAAATCTCCGATTCGCAAAAACAGTTGCGCCGTGAGCGACTCGCTCATCAGCGGACCCGTGACAAAAAGCTGCTCGCACTGCAACGGCATGATGAGGCTCGCAAGCCGCTCGATCCGCCGCCGTTGATTGTGCCGCAGGTTGTCGAGGCGAATGTGCTCGGCGACGAGTTGGCTGCTTCGTGGCGATCTGGCAGGTTGCTCGATCGCGGGCAAACGAGCGGCGTTGTCGAAGCGTCGCTCGTGCTGGACGCCAACGCTAAGTTGTTGGATCAAGGCTCTGACATCGGGCTGACCGCCGATCTGCCGGTGTTCGCGGGAAGCTGCGTGATCGGCAAGCTGCAACACGTCGGACACTGGTCGAGCACCTGGGTGCCGCTCACCGACAAACGCTTTCGCGGCCGTGCCCGCCTCGCGCGAGTCGCTGCCGATGGTCTCGTGTTCGGCGCGGAAGGGATTCTGTTGGGCGACGGTAAGGCCGCTTGCTCGCTGACCAAGATTCGTGCGACCGATCCGGTCAGCGAAGGGGATGAAGTCTTTTCGTTGGAAACTCCCGGCGGTTTCGTGACACCGTTGTTCTACGGCACCGTGACGCGCGCTGAGCTCGCGGCGGGGGCCACTCACTGGGAGATCGAAGTCCGGCCGGCCATTGATCCACAATCCACGAAATCGGTCAGCATCGTGCGGCCGACGGTGAACCCGAAACGACTGGCGAATTGAATTTGTGAGCGGCACGGCGCTAGCCGCCGGTGTCGTGGAACGGAAATCGTAATCACACCACCGGCGGCTAGCGCCGTGCCGCTCACTACAACCATGAAACACCTCATTCTTCTCCTCACGACGTATCTCGCCCTCGCGACGCAGGCGGCTTGCGGAACGGCATTGTCAATCGGCGATTGCCGGCCGCCGCTGATGTGGCTGCCGGTAGTGTTGGCGTTGTCATGGTTGCCAGACGCGCGCGGTCTTGCCTGGGCATCGCTCATCGGTTTGCTGGCGGATGGGTTATCGAGCGGACGCTTTGGCGTCGAGATGCTCGCGAAGACGCTGACCGCGGCCATGATGTTGTCCCTGCGACCGGATGCGGACGTTCGTTCGCGCTGGCCGAGGCTTGTTTGGCAATTCTCAGTCATCGCAACCGGCCTGCTGCTGTCGCGAGGATTGGGAGGTGTCCTGTCCGAGGGGCCGGCCGTAACGATGGCCTCACTGACGACGTTGGCTGGCGACGCAGCCTATGGACTGGCGCTGTGCGTGGGCCTGAGCACCTTTGGAGCGCTGCGATCCAACTCGGCAGCGCGATATCACCATGCGTAATCGACCGACACCATTGTTCGACAGCGGCCCGACACGCGGCAGCTCCGCGTTTGATGTCGATGCCGAACCCGGGGTCCGTTTGGTTTGGTTGTTCGTGGCGATGACGTTGCCGCTGCTCGTGGTGGCGGGGCGGTTGGTGCATTTGCAGGGATTCGTCGCGGAAGGCTTCGCCGTCGAGACTCGGCGCGAAACGGAATCGATCGAGTCGATCCCAGCTCGGCATGGCCGCATCCTCGCGGCGGACGGGACCGTGCTGGCGTTCGATGAGGAACGCTATCGAGTGCTGGTCCATTACCGCTGGCTGGAAGAGCCTCCCAACGAACGCTGGCTGCGCGATGAAGCGGTCGCTCGGCTGAGCCGCGCCGAACGGCGGGACAAAACGAAATTCGAGCAAGCGAAAGCGGGCGTCCTTGCGCGGCGTGACGAGTTATGGCAGTCGCTCGCCGAGTTGACCGAGCACAACCCGGACAAGTTGGCTGAATTGCGTGGCCGAGTGCAGCAGCGTGTCGAACGGATCTATCGGCTGGTTGAAGAACGGCGAGCGGCCATTGGCGAGCGGAGCGGCATCAGCCCCTCGGTGGATTCGATCGCCGATGAAAACCGGGGGGCTGCCGCCGCCCCGCTCGCCAGCGAGTCCGTTTTTGAGCACGCCTGGCAGGTTGTGAAGCACGAACTTATCACGACGCCGACACGCGATCGGCGCGACCCGCTGCGCATCTCGGAGCAATCGGACTATCAATTGTTGCTGGAGGATATCCCGCTGGAAGTCGTCGCTGAGATCGAGACGCACCCAGAGCAATATCCCGGCGTCCGTACGGACGTGACCTCTCGGCGCATCTATCCGAACGGTCGAGTCGCTCCGCATCTGGTGGGCTTTCGCGGCGAGATCAACGCGGATGAACTTCGTTCGCACCAGGATCGCTCGACCAGCGGTAGGCCGCAGGATTATCAGGCCGGGGACACGATCGGACGAACCGGGATTGAGAAGTCTTACGAGCGTGTCCTGCATGGCGTGCGCGGCCAGCGAAAGATCGTCCGCGACCATCACGGCACGATCGTGCGGACAGAAATTGTGCGTCCGTCACAGCCGGGACGCGATGTGGTGTTGAACTTCACCGTCGCTCTGCAAGACGAGACGACGAAGCTCTTGGAAGAGATTGTTGAGAGTCGGGCTACGGAAGAAACACGCCCTCCGGGCGGTTGCATCGTGGCCATCGACGTGCAGACGGGAGCGATTCTCGCGGCGGCGACGGCTCCGACGTTCGACGTCAACGACTTGCTGGGGGGCAATGCCGAGCTTCGGCAGGCTCTCGAGGAAGACCCGCGCCGGCCGCAGTTCTCGCGAGCGATGCAGATGACGTTGCCTCCCGGTTCGGTGTTCAAAGCGGTTTCGGCCGTCGCCGTCTTGGAGAGTCATCGACTCGATGCACGGCACCGTATTGACCCGGATCGGGAGATCGAGTGCATTGGGTATCTCAAAGATCCGAACAAGCTGCGCTGCTATCACAGCAACGCCCACTATGGCACGGATCTGACGAAGGCCCTGGCGCGGTCGTGCAACGTCTACTTCTTCAAAGCCGCTCAAACGCTGGGTCCGCAGCCGCTGGTGCATTGGGCAGACGAGTTCGGATTCGGACAACTCACCGGTGTCGATGTGCCGGGTGAGCGGCCCGGTCATGTGCCGCGACCGCCGGCGGCCGGTCCGAAGTCTCGCAACGGCACGAAGTCGCCAATCGAACTCGTCAGTCACGAACGCCTGATTGGCGATGACGCGAACTCCTTGAAGCCGGCCTCACCGTGGGAGAAGGACGGAACCGCATCGGCTGCGAAGACTCGCCGCGATCCTTGGTACGACGGCGACACGCTGAGCCTGGCGATCGGGCAATCGCGGCTGACGGTCACCCCGTTGCAGATTGCTAGGCTCATGGCGGCCGTCGCGAATGATGGCTGGTTGGTGACGCCGCAAGTCGCTCGCGAATTCAGCGCGGAATGGGAGGGTGAGGCTCCCGCCGAGCCGTTCGATGGGATCAAGCGTCATCCCCATCTCGGCTCGGCGGGAGCCTCGCCCTCCCGATTGGCAACATCTTCATCAACGATGATCGAACCGAACCGCCGCCGGCTGCCGAATCTTTCCGAGGGGACGTTGGCTCGCGTGCGAGAAGGATTGGAGCAGGTGGTTGCTCACCCTCAAGGGACCGGATTCAAGTCTGTCCGCATGAAAGAGGTCGCGATCGCCGGCAAGACGGGGACCGCCGAGATCGGAGGGGGCCGACCGGATCATGCGTGGTTTGCCGGTTATGTCCCGGCCGATCGTCCGCGGATTGCATTTGTTGTCGTGCTGGAACAAGCTGGTTCCGGCGGCAAAGTGGCGGGACCGGTCGCTAAGAAGTTTGTCCAAGTCCTGTTGGATCAGGGCGTGATTCAGGCCAATTGAGTCGAGGGCATCGTGAAGAGCAGCGGTCGTGTGGTGGCCGAGCATCGCTTTGAGCCAGAGCGGCTCGCTGAAACGCTGGAATTCTTAAAGCGGACTCGCAGTGAACTACGGATGCTGCGCAAGGTGCGCGTGTCGCGCGAGTGGGTGCGGATTCTCGACGTTAAGGGCGATTGGTTCGAGGTCTCCGGCGTAGGCTATGCCGATGCGGAGGTCATCCCGATTCTCAACGCGGTCAACACGCCGTTCAATCGCGACACAATCCACGAGCCGATCAACGCCGAATACAAAGGGTTCGTCACCGGCCGACGCTACGCCTGGGCGGCGGATCGCGTGATGTAGCCACGGTCGCCAGACCGTGGGGTAAAGCCGCCCCAGCTCTGGCGAGCTTGGCTACCTATGCAACCGCGCGATTAAACCGGCTCGAAGCGTCCGTCGGGATAGCGGCGCATGCCGACCTCGGCGTGGACTGGCGGGACGCTAAAGACTTGCAGGCGAACAGTCTGCTCGGCGACTTGGCCGGCGATCGTCACGTAACTGCGAGCCCAGGAGGACCGCGTATCGCGCGGCGAAGGGAACGCGCTCCAGACCAGCTCGCTCACTTTGTTGAAGTGGGCCATGAGCTGTTGCAGATCGAACTCAAAATTGATGTGGCGAGCTTCGCCATCGTGTCGGCCGCCGACGATCTCGTAGGAACCGAGGTACAAGCCGACGACCCAGGCCCCCTCGACGAAGTTGCAGTCAAAGCCTACGCGAGCGACACCGATGAGCGGATCGAACAAGTCGGCGATGCTGTCGATGAAGTGCGTCAGCCATTCCGGGCGGGCGTCCCGTTTGGCGGCGGCCGAGCGGTCTTGCTCTTCGGAATCCAGCTTGGTCAGGAAGTGCTCGATGGGGAGATGGTGTTGGCTCACAATCAGGCTCCAGGTTGCTTCGTCGGTACGGGGGTCAGGTAGATATCGGGGTTGAAAGGTTAGACCTGCTTCGCAAGTGTGCCTCACGGAATTGTTCTTGCCGCGTTTTGACGGACGAGTCGCAAGATACCGTTGAGAGCGTGTCTCGCGGCAACAGACATGACGGTTAAGTCAGTCGAGGCCCTTGTTCGGGATTGGCAAGCTATGCGGAGCACACAGCGCATGGAGAAAACGATCAAGCCGGACAGGCGGAGCTTGAGGACATCCACGTCGCCATTTCGTAACATCCCGTTCGCGAATCACCGACCTGAATGGGGCCAAGATTGTTGTGACCTGCTTTTCGTTTCCGCCGTCGGTGAGCTACGGCTCACTGCAACTTGCCTCGCGATACTTACTGTCGCCGTTAGCGGGCTTCACGAATTTGCCGTTTCGCCGCATCGTGCGCGAGATCGGTGGTGTCGGCCTGGCGACCACAGATCTGGTGAATGCTCGCGGCTTGTTGGCGGGGAGCGTGCGGTCGCTGGAGTTGATCGAAACATGTCCGGAGGACTCGCCGTTCGCCGTGCAGATCTTCGGGAGCGAAATCGGTCCGATGCGCGATGCCGCACAGTTCTTGGAAGCTCGCGGCGTGCATTCGATTGACATCAATATGGGCTGCCCTGTGAAACGGATCGTCGCGAATGGATCGGGGGCGAGCATGATGTGCCGCCCCGATGACACGCTGAATCTCGTGAGAGCGGTCGTGGAGGCGGTGCGGATTCCCGTCTCGATCAAGATGCGGCTGGGTTGGGACGCAACGCAGATCACCGCTCCGTTCTTCGCTCGGCAGTTTGAGCAAGCCGGGGTCGCTGCGGTCGCCATTCACGGCCGCACGCGAGCGCAGGGTTTCTCCGGCTGTGTCGATCGTGACGGCATTCGGCAGGTGGTCGAGGCGGTCGAGCGGATTCCCGTGATCGGCAACGGCGACGTGCGCACGGTCGCCGACGCGGAAGTCATGCTGTGCGAGACTGGCTGCCAAGGAGTTTCGATCGGCCGCGGGGCACTCGCGAATCCCTGGATCTTCCGACAACTCGTCGAATGGGAAACGACCGGCTCATTCGGCCCCAGCGGCACGTTTGACGAACGACTGGCGCTGATGCAGGCTCAATTCCGGTATCTCGTCGAGCGTCACGGGATCGACTCGGCCATCATCGGCTTTCGCAAGATGGCGCACTGGAGCTTGAAAGCGATGCACGTGCGAGCGCGGTTGCGGCACGAGTTTCAGCTCATCCGCTCGGCCGACGAATTGGACCTCTATTTCCAGAAGCTCAGCACCGAGGGCCCAACGCGCGGCGACCGCACTGGCGAACTGCCAGAGATGCACATCCCCGTCCCTTCCGGGCCAGTCGAACGCTGGTGAGACGTTTGAGCCGATCTGTTCGATCGCTCGTAGTGACCCGGTTTGTCGGGTCAAGCTAGCGCATTCGACCCCATGAATGGGGTCACTACGAGCGCAGACGCGTCGACGTTCACGCCGCCTTGCGTGCCGCGCGGCGTTGTTGCGGGACGCTCTTCCAGCGGCGATGTACCCAAAAGTATTGCTCCGGAGCCCGACGGATCAGCCGCTCGAGCGCGGCGGTGTAGCGGCGAGTGATCTCTCCCACCGGATCAGGACTGTCGATCATCTCCGAGTCGATCACCTCTTCGCAGATTAGCTCAAACCGAGACCAAGCGGGGCCGACCGTGTCATCACGGTGAAAATTGTCCGGCAGACGAATCGCTCCGCCGACGCAGATCAACGCGCGATATTCCAACGCCGCCAGTGCGATCGACTTGAACGTCGAGGCGGGCTTGCCGAAGAAGTCCACGAACAAGCCCCGAATCCCAGCGTCTTGATCGCACAGCAACCCCACATGCCCGCGCCGAGCCAGCAGCGGCAGCATTTGCTCGGACGCTCCGTCTTTCGAAAACATTCGGTGGCCGGTCAGTTCGCGAAACCGCTTGAACCATTCGTGGAGATAAGGGTTGTCCAAGTCGCGGGCAATCACACCCATCGACACGCCATAAAAACCGAACACCGAGTTCGCGACTTCCCAATTTCCAAAATGCCCGCCGACCATCATCACCGGCCTGCCGGAATTGAAGGCCGACCAACCCGCCTGCCGGCCGGGTCCATATTGCACAACATCCAGAATCGTGTTGTCGCGAGCCTTGCGTGGTAGCTGAATGATCTCAATCACGACTCGGACAAGATGCACCCACATCCGGCGGATGTGATCGTCAATGGTCGCGTCGGACGCCTCCGGCCCCAACGCTTGACGCAGGTTTTCTTGCGCGACGTCGTAACGAGTCAGCGTGCGCGGCAACACTCGATGTATGACGAACGCCAAGCCTTCGGCACAGTCTCGCGCACGAGCTGGCGACAGCATCTGAATCACGCACACCAGTGCGCGAAAGACGAAGTACTCCAGTCGATATCGCCAAGCCAACCAATTCATGCGGCACTCCCTTGCCAATTCGGGCGGGAGTCTGAAGCGGATGGCAAAGAGCGTCAATGTGAGTGAGCGGCACGGCGCTAGCCGCCGGTTTTTTGCGTGGGACATCTTCCCTGCGAGACCGGTGGCTAGCGACATTTCGCTCAGTGAAGGTGTCAGAGGGCTGATGCCCTGCCGCTCGCCTGGTTCATTCGTGGATGCGCGAGCGATACGATGCGCTCGGGACGAATCATTGTTCGCGAATTGAAAACGAGTTTCACGATGTCTCGGTCTTCTTGCTTGATCGGTTGTTGGTTGGTTGCCGGGTGGTTGGCGGTTCTCGTGAGTCTCTCCGCCGGTTCTGCCTTGGCCGACGAGGCAGCTTTCACGGAGGTCCCCGAAGCGGCGACCATCGAGTTCGTGCCGGCCAAGAACGAAGGGGCGGTTCCCGAACACTTTCGTTTGAAACCACATCGGTTCGAGGCGGACGCGGAAATGCTGCGCGAACGCGGTTCCCTGCGAACTATCGCCGTAACGTTCCCTTCGCCGCTCGAGACGGTTGTGCCGGAGAATAACACTGTCCACGCCGAGTACTTTCAGCCAGCCGGGCCGGGACCGTTTCCGGGAGTCGTCGTGCTGCACATCTTGGGGGGCGAATTCCCACTTTCTCAGACGGTGGCGAGCGCATTGGCTCGCGCGAAAGTCGCCGCTCTGTTCGTCAAGATGCCGTATTACGGAGAACGTCGCAGCAAGGAATCCCCGCGCCGCATGATCTCGCGCAACCCGCGCGAGACCGCCGAAAGCATGAGACAAGCCGTGCTCGACATTCGCCGCGCGGGTGCGTGGCTGTCGGCTCGCCCGGAGGTGGACAAGGAACGAATGGGCGTCACAGGTATTAGCCTGGGCGGCATCATGTCCGCGCTCTCAGCGGCGGGTGAGCCTCGGTTCCGCAAAGTCGCGATCTACCTGGGTGGCGGAAAGCTCGGCGAGAACTTGTGGAGCATGGAGCACCGCGACGCGGAGATGTTCCGTGCCGAATGGATCAAAGCGGGCGAATCTCGCGAGTCGTTTCTCAAAGCGTTGGAACCGGTCGATCCGGCGACGCATGGCAGATTGCTCAAAGACCGCGACGTGCTGATGGTCAACGCGAAGACCGATGAGATCATCCCGCACGCGGCGACAATGGCACTGTGGGATTCGATCGGCACGAAGCCAGAGTTGGTGTGGCTCGATGCGGGCCACATCACCGCCGCCGCGTACCTCCCCGGGGAGATGGTGCGACTGCAAAAGTTCTTCACTGCTTGGAAGTAGGTCAGCCTTTCCAGGCTGCCCCGATACGCGTTCGGCGCTGTTTGCCAGTTCGGGTCAGGGTAGAAAGCCTGACCTACTTCAGCGGCCGTCGCGCGGTGACTTGGAAGTTCGTCACCTTCAGCTTGGTCGCGCCGTCTTGTTCGAGCACCGTGTCGCCCCGCTCGACGGCGAATACTTCCCACCGATCGCCACCCCACTCGTTGAGCCGCTGCGAAAGCAACGTCGGCTCAATCGTCTCCGTGCGATATTCCCAGCGTGTGGCTGGTGAAGGGGGCTCGGATTGAGCGGGTTTGCCAAAGAACGTCACGGCAAACATGAACGCGACAAACAGGCCAACGAAGGTCCAGAGACGATTCATGACGAGGCTCCTGAAATGTGAGCGGCACGGCGCTAGCCGCCGGTTTCGCGTGGATGCCGACACCGGCGGCTAGCGCCGTGCCGCTCAAGACGTTTTCAAACTCGTAACTGTTCTGACTGCTGATTTCCCAGATCACAATATCGTTGCCGAATCGGCTCAATGACGTTGGCGATAAACGTATCGACTTGCTCGGGCGCACGGCCGACGAACCGCCGAGCGTCGAGAGCGTTGCCGAGATCCACCGACGCGAACGCCGTGTCGGTCTTCAGCCGATCGAGTAAGTCGTTCGCACGTCCAAATTCTTTGACTTGCTGAGCGGCCGCCTGGCTGTGAACTCGAATGCGTTCGTGAAGTTCCTGGCGATCGCCGCCAGCTTGAACTCCGGCCATCAGGATTTCTTCGGTCGCCATGAACGGTAACTCCTCGGCGAGATGCTTTTCGATGACCCTTGGGTACACGACCAAACCATCGACGATGTTGCGGTACAAGATCAAGACCGCGTCGATCGCCAGGAACGCTTGCGGCAGCACCAGCCGCCGATTCGCGCTGTCGTCGAGCGTCCGTTCGAGCCACTGCGTTGCGACCGTTTGAGCGAGATTCGCCGGTAAGTTCATCGCGAAGCGGGCCAGCGAGCACATCCGCTCGGATCGCATCGGATTCCGTTTGTAGGCCATCGCGGACGAGCCGATCTGCTGCTTCTCGAACGGCTCTTCGATCTCTTTGCGGCTTTGCAGGATTCGCAGATCGGTCCCCGCCTTGTGAGCGCTCTGGCCGATGCCGCCCAGCACGTCGAGCACCTGCGCATCGACCTTTCGCGAGTAGGTCTGCCCGGTGACGGCATAGGCCGATTCAAACCCCATCTTGGCCGAGACGCGGCGATCCAGGTCTTCGATCTTGGCATGATCGCCACTGAAGAGCGTCATGAACGACGCCTGTGTGCCGGTCGTCCCTTTCACGCCTCGGCACTTCAGCGCGGCAAGGCGGTATTCGATCTCGGCCAGGTCGAGCACGAGGTCATAGCACCACAACGTCGCCCGCTTGCCGACCGTCGTCGGCTGAGCCGGTTGCAAATGGGTGAAGCCGAGACAGGGTAGTTCGCGATACTGCGCCGCGAACTTGGCCAACTCGTCGATGACCGCCACGAGCTTCGCCTGCACGAGTTGCAATGCCTCACGCATCAGGATGAGGTCGGTGTTGTCCGTGACGTAGCAACTCGTCGCGCCCAGATGAATGATCCCGCGTGCTGACGGGCATCGGTCGCCATAAGCGTGGACGTGAGCCATCACATCGTGTCGCAGTTCCTTCTCGTACTTCGCGGCGAGCGAGAAGTCGATGTCGTCAGTCGCGGTTCGCAGTTCGGCGATTTGAGCTTCAGAGATCTCGATACCAAGCTCTCGTTCCGCTTCCGCCAGCGCGACCCACAGCCGCCGCCAAGTGGAGTGCTTGCGCTGCTCGGACCACAATGCCGCCATCGGCTTCGAGGCGTAACGCTTGGTGAGCGGATTTTCGTAGACGTCGTGACTCACAGGAGCTCGCTTTCGACTCGGGAAAGGACTGCCGTACCGCGACCGTCAGGGAGTGGCCCGTATCGCGTCTGGAAGATGGGCCGCTCCTTGACGGTTGCGGTACTGCACGCAACCTATGTTGCCGCCGCGGAGCTTGCAAACGTGGCCGAGCGGGTTAATGTCACCGCCCCCGTTGAAGGAGCCACAATATGAAGTTCTCGCCTCGTTTTTCGTTCGCTGTGCTATTTGGTCTGAGCTTGGTTGCCAGCGTCGCGTTTTCGGCCGATCCGCCGCTTGGACTGCCATCGGTTCCCGTGCCGAGCAACAACCCGATGACGGCCGAGAAGATTTCGCTCGGCAAACAGCTTTACTTCGACGGCCGCCTCTCGGCCGACAACAAAGTGAGCTGCGCGAGCTGCCACGATCCGGCCAAAGGGTTTTCCAACGGCGACCAATTTGCCACCGGAGTCGAAGGAAAAAAGGGAGGCCGGAATTCGCCGACGGTCATCAACACGGCCTACGGCGCTCTGCAATTCTGGGACGGCCGAGCAAAGACGCTGGAAGACCAGGCGCTCGGCCCGATTCAAAACCCGATCGAAATGAACATGACGCTCGACGCGGTCATCAAGAAGCTGAACGGCATCGAGGGCTACAAGACGCAGTTCAAGAAAGTCTTCGGCACCGACGGCGTCACGTCCGACGTCATCGCCAAGGCGATCGCCGCATACGAGCGGACGGTCATCTCCGGCAACGCGCCGTATGACAAATTCAAAGCAGGGGACACAAAGGCGCTGTCGGAAGCTGCTCAGCGAGGACAAAAACTGTTCTTCGGAAAGGCTCATTGTTCGGCGTGTCACGCGGGGCCGAACTTCTCGGACAACTCGTTCCACAACATCGGCGTCGGCATGGGCAAGAAGGATTTCGACAAAGGCCGAGCCGACATCAGCAAGCTTGCCGGCGACACCGGCGCGTTCAAAACGCCAACGCTGCGTGAGATCGCCAAGTCCGGACCGTACTTCCACGACGGCAGCGTGAAGACTCTGGAAGAGGTCGTCGATCACTATGCCAAAGGAGGCATCCCCAACGAGTGGCTCGACGAAGAGATTTTCAACATCAAGATCGCCCCGACTGAGAAGGCCGACTTGGTGAAGTTCATGACCGAAGGACTCAGCAGCCTCGACTACCCGGACCACAAGGCTCCGGAGTTGCCGAAATGAATTCGGAAGTGGGAGGGCGGAAGTCGGAATGATTTCCGCTCTGCCCGTTCCCCCTTCCGCCCTCCGAATTCCGACTTCCCCCAACCCAAAGGAAATTCTCATGCTCCGATCAATGGCGTTTTTGTTGTGTGGTTCGATCGCTCTGACGGCGGTCGCTCAAGATGCGAAGCCGACGACAGTGTTGGGCGGCATCGACAATCCGTGCGGCGTTGCGGTGCAGGCGGCGACCGGGCATATCTTCATTGCGGCTCATAGCGGCGTGTGGCGGCTCGATCCGAAGAGCGGCAAGGCTCACGCCGAGATCGCCGGATTCCCGACCGACATCTACGGCAAAGGGCCGAAGTACAATATCGGCCCCCTCGGCTTGGCGTTCTGGGATGACGAGCACTTGATCGTCGGCGACGGCAGCCGACCGGACGGCGATGAACTGGTCCGCATCTACAAGGTCGGCAAGGACGCGCCGCACGCTGATCATCCGCCGATCAAAGAGGACGCCGCCGTCGCGACGCTCGGCCCGATCAAGGCCAGCGAAGAAACGGCCAAGGGGGAAGGGAACTTCTACGGAGTGGCCTCCAACGGCAAGTCGATCTTCATCACCTGCAACGGCGACGACACCAAAGGCTGGATCGCCAAGAGCACTGCCGCCAATGGCAAGCCGGGTGCGTTGAAGTTGTCGGTCGCCACCAAGGTCGCCACCGAAGTCGATGCTCCGGTGCCGGTCATCTTCTCTCTGGATGGCAAGGATCTCGTCGTTGGCCAGATGGGCGAGGTCTCGACTCCGCCCGGCGACAGCCTGCTGTCGATCTACGATCCGGAAACCGGCAAGCTCAAGAAGAACTACAAGACCGGCCTGAACGACATCGCCGGCCTGGCCTACAGCCCGAAGACCAAGAAGCTGTACGCGACTGATTACTCGTGGAGCGATCCGAAAGCGGGAGGTCTGTTCCGTCTGGACATCGACGGCGATTCGATCAAGGCGGTGAAGATCGCCAGCCTCGACAAGCCGACCGCGTGCGCGTTCGACAAGAACGGCGTGCTGTACGTCGCCGTCTTCGGCACTGTTGCCGAAGGAAGCGACAAGCCTGCGGGGGCACTCGTGAAGTTTGATTCGGGGCTGTAGAGATTTGGGATGGGACGCATGCGACTGATACGTCCTATGTGACCTATTGAATTGAAGCCTCTGGCGATGTTTGATCGCCAGAGGTTTTTTCCTGCGCGACAATCGTCTTGGCGAGCCGGGCGGCGTTAGCCCCCGGACGACTTCACTGGCAAATCGTCCGGGGGCTAACGCCGCCCGGCTCACCGAATGGTAAAGGTGGCGACGTCATGCGGATTGTCTTTGCGGCCATGTGTCTCTGTGGCTGGCTGTTGGTCTCGACTGTGTCCGCGCAGTCGATGGGGCCACAGCATGGATCGCTGCTGATCGTCGGCGGTGGTCGAATGGGAAAAGAGATCGCTCAAGAGTTCGTCGATCGAGCGGGCGGGATCGACTCGGCGTTTGTGCTCGTTCCAGGAGCGAATGCCGGCGAAGACTGGGATGAGAAGTACGTCGCCAAGAGCTTTCTGGCTCGAATGGGGGCGAAGAACATCACGGTCTTGCACACGCGCGATCGGGACGTCGCGAACACCGAAGAATTCGTCGCGCCGCTGCGTCGAGCGAAGGGTGTCTGGATCGACGGCGGGCGGCAGTGGCGGCTGGCCGATTCGTATCTCGGCACGCGGACGCACTGCGAGTTGTTCTGCGTGTTGGCTCGCGGCGGCGTGATCGGCGGCAGTTCGGCGGGAGCGACGATTCAAGGGTCGTATCTGGTGCGCGGTGCTCCCGAAGGGAACACGATCATGATGGCGAAGGGGCATGAAATCGGCTTCGGCTTCATGTCCTGCACGGCGATCGACCAGCATGTGATCGCTCGCAAACGAGTGAACGACCTCGCGGAGGTTCTCGACACTTATCCGGGATTGCTGGGCATCGGCATCGACGAAGGGACGGCGATCGTCGTCACCGGCAGACGGTTCAAGGTGATCGGCGCGAGCCAAGTCGTGATCCACGACCGCTATTGGCCGAAGCCGGCCGATCAGAAATATGAACTCCTTTCGCCTGGCGACGTGTTTGATTTGTGCTGCCGCCGGAAGGTGGAATCGCCAGCGACGCGATAAACTCAGCGCCGTATCGCGACCGTCAGGGAGTGGCCGACGGTGATCGACCGAGCCACTCCCTGACGGTCGCGGTACGGATATTTCCGGAGGAACTTCATGCCCAAGCGATACTGCATGCCGGACCCAACGGCGGCGTTGACGGATGAGATCATCTTGCAGCACGTGGACCGTGGCAGCCGAGTCGTCGACTTGGGCTGCGGCGACGGACGTTTGCTCGCGCGGCTGCGCGATGAGCATGGCTGCAACGTGCAAGGCGTTGATCTGGATGCCGAGCATCTCCTGGGGGCGATTGAGCGTGGCGTGCCGGCCGTCAAAGCGAACCTCGATGCGGGGTTGTCGGAGTTCCCGAATCAGTCGTTTGATTTCGCGGTGCTCAGCCAGACGTTGCAGCAGGTGCAGCGGCCGCAGTTCGTGCTGGAGGAAATGTTGCGAGTCGCTCGGCGCGGATTGGTCGTGGTGCCGAACTTCGGCTACTGGCAGGTGCGGTTTCAGGTTCTCTGGCAGGGCAGAGCACCGATCACCGAATCGCTCCCTTACGAGTGGTACAACAGCCCGAACATCCACTTCATGACGCTCCGCGATTTCCGCGGCCTGTGCGAGCAGCAGAACTTCCGCATCATCCGCGAGCTACCGATTATCAAACGCCGAGCCGTTCCCGACGCCTGGGCCGCGAACCTGCGGGCCGAAAGTGCCCTTTACGTTTTGGAGCGGCTGGGGGTATGAGGAGGAAAGGGAATTGCAAATTGCAAAATTGCAAATTGCCAATTGTCAGACATTCGCACTTCCTGACCACGCCTTTTCACCTTCTTCTTTCGATGACGCCATGCACTTCTCGGCTCAACTTCTGAAGCAACTGTCCGAGTTTTCGACACCGGTCATCCTGTGTGCGTTCATCACGCATTTGGTCGTGTTCGTGATGCTGTGGATGGCCTACCGCCACAACTTGCGAGCGATCGCGCAGACTCTGGATGATTTCACACGCGGACTAAAGCATCGCAGTGTGCTCGATCGCAGCTTGGCGTTGTCGGATCAGATCGAAGCGTTCCTGACTGACGTGAAGGACGCCTTGGATATCCCCGCGAAATCGGCCGAGCGTCAGGAGTTGGCGATTCGGATGAGCATCCTCGACGAGAAGCGTCGTTACTTGCACGCGATGCGGTTCGAGACGATTTACAACGTGTGGCGGTCGATGATCGAGGCGTATCCGATGGCCGGGATTCTCGGCACGGTGCTGGCGATCGGAGCCGCGTTGCAGGCGGATCAAACCGGGAGTGCGACGGTCAACGCGATCGTGCGCAATTTCGGCGAGTCGATCTGGGCGACGTTCTCAGGGCTGGCGGCGGCAGTCATCTTGATCTTTTTGAATAGCTGGATCGAACCAGCGTTCGCCCGGCTCTCTGAAAACCGCGAGCATGTGCGCGACATGGTCGCCCGCGCGAAACGGGAACTGGCGATGTCGGCGGCCAGTGGTTCCTGACGTGGGGCAGGTTTTCAACCTGCCAGTCGTTGCGTGGCAGGTTGAAAACCTGCCCCACAAGCGGCCCAGGAACAGCAGCAGCCGGCGTGACTATTGGCGGCTTGCTTAGCGAGTCGCTGCCACTCCGCGGCAGACAGTTCCACATGCGGAACGCGCAGCGACGCGACCAAAAACTCGCCGTGATGGCGATGCAAGTGCAGCCAGTCGTTGGCGATTGTTGAGAGTTCGCAGTCGGCGAAGTGCGATACGCGGCAGGTTCCGGGAAAGAACGACAAATGCCGGGCGAAGCAGCTCACCTCGTGGGACGCCTTGGCTTTGCGACGGCTGGTATCGCGATGCACGAGGAAGGTGAACCAGCCGTTGGGTCGCAGGTGCTGCAACATTTTGGCGGTGGCTTGAAAGCTCGAAGGGCAGAACAAGTTTCCGTCGTAGCTGGTCAGGTGCCGCACGACGATCAGGTCGAGCGGTTCGTCGTTGGCGATGTGTTCCAGAGATTGCTCAGCGGGAGTTGTCACCAGTTGGAAGTCGGAACGGGGTTCGTGCTCGGCCGCCCAAGAGACGTTGTCCGGAGACTCATCCAGGCCGACGGCGTCCATTCCCAGATCGTCGAGGAAGTGGACCAGTTCGCCATGCCCGCAGCCGACGTCGAGAACTCGCGACCCCAGACCGATCTGATGCGTGAACAACAAATGTCGCACGACCGCGCGTGGCAGTGGCACGGAAGAAACAGCGGAACCCAACAGACGAGTCCAGCCCATGATGGCCTCCTTGCCATGACGAATGGACGGCGAACGAGAAACAAAGACGAGAACACGCCTTCGCGAAGAGTGTCGGGGTTGTAACTCTGCCTCAAAGAATCGGTCAATCGGGATCATCACAGAAACGAGATCATCACGGGGTCAGCGAAGAATCGTCCCTCGTAAGTGATGCGAATTCCTTCGCCGAAGTCCTCGATCCGGCCCGCCACGACTTCGCGGCGGATGGTCTCACCCGCGAGCGAATCGAGATCAAAGCCCGTCAGCGATTGGAACTCGTCACGGCGAATCCCGTCGAACTGCCGCAAGCCGAGCACGATCGCCTCGCGGGCGCGATGTTCTGGTGTAAGTTCCTCGCTCATTGCGATGCCGCTTTGTCCGGCGAGTACTCGCTTAATCCAGGTCGTCGTGCTGCGGTGATTGGATTCGCGCCGGCCGTTGATGTAGCGCGCCGCTCCGGGGCCGAAGCCGAAATAGGGGAGTGCTCGCCAATACGTTTGATTGTGCCGGCAGCGGAATCCGGGCCGGGCGAAATTGCTGATCTCGTACTGCTCGAAGCCGGCGGCAGCGAGGTCGTCCATCGCGGCCGCGTACATGTCCCTTTCGAGTTCGTTCGGAAGTTGCTCGATCGCTCCCTTCTCACGTCGCGACCAGAAAGCCGTTCCCTTCTCGAACGTCAGGCCGTAGGTTGAGAGATGCATCGGCCCCAGTTCGATCGCACGGCGCAGCGTCTCTCGCCAGTGAGCCAGCGCCTGGCCCGGCAGAGCGAAGATCAAATCGAGCGAGACATTCTCAAACCGCTGCTGTAACCGAGCGACTGCGTCGATTATCTCCGTCTCACGATGATCCCGTTCCAGTAACTTGAGCAACCCTTCGTCGAACGACTGCACGCCGAGGCTGACGCGATTGACTCCCGCATCGGCCATCAGCCGCAGCTTCTCATCGGTCAGCCCGGCGGGGTTCGCCTCGAACGAGAACTCGTAACCCGGCGCGAGTCGAAACCACTCGCGAGCCAGTTCGAGCAACCTCGCCAAATCGTGGGGAGCGAGATGAGTCGGTGTCCCGCCGCCGAAAAAGAGCGTGTCTACTTCACGCGGTTGTTCGAGCGACCGCAGTTCGGTTTCGAGTGCTCGCAGATAGTCCCCTGCCAAATCGTCTCGGCCAGCCAGCAAGGTGAAGTCACAATACCCGCAGCGATGCACGCAAAACGGCACATGCAAATAGGCGGCTCGTGGCGGAGCAAATAGAGGAGAGGTCATGGCGAGGACTTTGACCCTCGACACTGCGGATTGCAAAGGGTTGGAATGACAGCCAACAGCTTTCGGCCATCAGCCATCAGCCGATAACATGTCCGCTATGAGAAACACGCTCCTTGCCTTTGTTGTGTTGACGTCTCTGCCGTCGTTTGCGGCGGAGCGTCCTTCGTTCAATCGAGACATCCGGCCGATCCTGGCGGACGCCTGCTTCCAATGTCACGGCGCGGACGAGAAGCAACGCAAAGCGAGTCTGAGGTTGGATGTCTCCGAGATCGCGTTCAAGCCCGCCGAATCCGGAGCAACGGCCATCGTCCCCGGCAAACCGGCCGAGAGCGAACTCGTCAAGCGACTGCTATCGAGCGACGACAGTCTGCGGATGCCGCCAGCGAGTTCCGGAAAAACAATGACGCCGGCTCAAATCGAAACGCTCAAACGCTGGATCGCCGATGGTGCAGAGTACCAAGGCCATTGGGCGTTCATTCCGCCGATACGTCCTGCGGTTCCTGTTCGGCCGATGGCCGTTACCCCAAACCTAATCGACCAATTCATTCTCAATCGTCTCGATCAAGCCGGCCTGAAACCCTCCCCCGAAGCCGACAAGACCACACTCATCCGCCGTGTCACTCTCGACCTGACCGGCCTGCCTCCGACGCCGACCGAAGTCGATGCGTTCCTCGCGGACAGGTCAGACAACGCCTACGAAAGAGTCGTCGATCGGTTGCTCAAGTCGCCGCGTTACGGCGAGCAGATGGCGCGGCCGTGGCTCGACATGGCGCGGTACGCCGACAGCAACGGCTTTCAGGTTGATAGCAGCCGTTTTCAATGGCCGTGGCGCGATTGGGTCATCAATGCGTTCAACAACAACATGCCATTCGATCAATTCACGATCGAGCAACTGGCCGGCGACCTGTTACCGAATCCGACGCAATCACAGATCGTCGCGACGGGATTCAATCGCAATCACCGGCTCAATGGTGAAGGGGGTTTGATCGCTGAAGAATGGCGTGTCGAAACGGTCATTGACCGGGTCGAGACGACCGGCATGACGTGGCTCGGCCTGACGTTCAACTGCTGCCGGTGTCACGATCACAAGTACGACCCGATCAGCCAGCGCGATTTCTATTCGATGTTCGCGTTCTTCAATAACGTCACCGAGAGCGGCACGCTGCAAGGCGAATCGAAGAACACCGAGCCGACTCTGTCTGTGCCGACTGCCGAGCAAGATGCGGAACTCAAGCGGCTCGACGAGACGATCGCCGCCGCAAACGTTCGTGTCTCGGAAGAAGCGAAACGACTCCCCGAATTGATCGCCGCGTGGGAGCCAGGCTTCCGCAAGAAGCTACTCGCTGAGGAAAACGTCGCCGTCTGGTCGCCGCTGCAACCGACCGACGTGAAGTCGGCGGGGGGAGCGAAACTCACGAAGCAAGCCGATGGAACGTATCTCGCCAGCGGCAAAAATCCGCCGCACGACGTTTATACCGTCACTGCACCGATCGCCGCCGGACAGTTCAGCGGCCTGCTGCTCGACACGTTGCCGGATGAATCGTTGCCGATGAAATCCCTCGGCCGATTCTCGAACGGCAATTTTGTCTTGTCGCGCGTCGAGGCGGAAATCACGTCGCCCGATTTGACGTCACCGCTCGTCGCGAAGATTGTCCGCGCCGAGGCAACGTACTCGCAGAAAGGCTGGGAGATCGGACTCGTGCTCGACGATGCCGCATCGAACGGCTGGGCCGTCGATGGCCCGACGCGCCGCGATCCGACGTCGGCGATGTTCCTGCTTGAAGCGCCGCTGACCGTGCCGGCCAATGCGACGCTGGCCGTGCGACTTAAGCACGAGGCGCTGATACAGCACAACATCGGCCGCTTCCGCGTGTCGATGACCTCGCTGCCTCCGAGCACTGTGAAGCTCGACGGCGCGAAGTTCCCAGAGTCGTTGAAAGCGATCCTCGAACTGGCCGCCGACAAACGCTCGGACGCGCAGAAAGCTGAGTTAGAGAAATTCTTTCGAGCCAACGTCGACAGCCCACTCAAACAAGCAGAGATCGCCGTCGCGTCGGCCAAGAAGTCACGAGACGATCTCGTTGCGAAGACGCCCAACGTCATGATCATGAAGGACGGCCCGCCGCGCGACGCGTTCATTCTCATTCGCGGCGAGTACGACAAACGGGGAGAGAAAGTCCTGGCGGCGTTGCCGGCCTCGCTCGTAGTCCCGCCTTTAGGCGGAACCGCCGATGAAACGAAGGCTGCACCGCCTAAAGGCGGAACTACGAACAATCGCCTCGACCTCGCCAAATGGATCGTCTTGCGAGACAACCCACTGACGGCTCGCGTGTGGGTCAATCGCCAGTGGGAACGCTTCTTCGGCACCGGCCTCGTGAAGACGACCGAGAACCTCGGCTCGCAAGCTGAGTTCCCGTCGCACCCAGAGTTGCTCGACTGGCTCGCCATCGAGTTCATGACCGACTGGGACATGAAACGCTTGCAAAAGTTAATCGTGATGAGCGCGACGTATCGGCAGGAGTCGATGTCGGAAGGCGGAAGGCGGAAGCCGGAAATTGAGGCGAACGTTCCGCCCTCCGCTCTCCGAATTCCGAATTCCTCCGATCCCGACAACCGCCTGCTCTCTCGCGGTCCGCGAGTGCGACTCTCGGCTGAGGCACTCCGCGATCAAGCGCTCTTTGCCAGCGGTTTGCTCGTCGAGAAACTCGGCGGGCCGAGCGTGCGGCCTTACATGCCCGACGGTGTGTGGGACGAAACCTCGAAGTACGGCGATCTACGCGGATACAAGCACGACACGAACGACGGCCTCTATCGGCGCACGCTGTACACGATCTGGAAACGCACAGCCGCGCCTCCCGCGATGCTGCTGTTCGATGCTCCGAGCCGCGAGATCTGCACTGTTAAGCGCTCGCGTACCAATACACCGTTGCAAGCACTGACGTTGCTCAACGAGATCACCTACGTTGAAGCCGCTCGCAAGCTGGCCGAGCGGATGTTGATCGACGGCGGCGCATCGCCGGAGGCTCGCATTCGATTTGCATTCCGCCGGGTGACCTCGCGAACTCCCACCGACGAGGAGTTGACGGTACTCGTCGGCGGATTGAATGACGATCTGATTCGCTTCCGGCAGGATGCGAACGCGGCCAAGCAACTGATCGTGCTCGGTGAGAGCAAAGCCGGTACGTCGCTCGACCTCGCCGAACTTGCGGCGTACACGCTCACCGCGAATGTGTTGTTGAATCTGGATGAAGTCGTGACTCGAGAATGATTCCTTCGCGAGACCCAACTTATGAAAGCGAGTTTGCCATGAAACTGGTCCCTAGCCTGATGCTGGTTGTCATGTTGCTTGTGGTTGGAACTTCGGCGAATGCGGCGGAGACCCCGTGGACTCAGTCGGCTGCGAGCGGGCCGTGGTCGTCCGCCGCGACGTGGGTGGGTGGCAAAGTTCCGGAAGCCGGTGCTCGCGTGCATGTGCGACCGGGTCATGTGGTCGTGTACGACGTGAAATCCGAGACGCCAATCCGCGCGGTGTACGTCGCGGGGACGCTGACGTTCGCGGCAGACAAGGACACACGGCTGGATGTCGGCGTGCTGAAGATCGAAGCCGGGGATGAGCCGACGGAAGGAGGCTTTGATTGCGACGCTCACATCGAAGACTTGCCCGCCGGGGCGGTGCGGCCAGCCTTGTTGGTCGGCACGCCGGAGAAGCCGATTGATGCGAAGCACACGGCGCTGATTCGGCTCGTGCCGTTTGAAGGACAAGACAAGCAGTCGTGCCCGGCGATCGTCTGCTGCGGCGGGCGGATGGAGTTTCATGGCGCACCGCTCAGCCGGACGTGGGTGAAGCTCGGTGCGACGTCGAAGAAGGGAGACGCCGCCGTCACGCTGTCGGAATCGGTGACCGGCTGGCGAATCGGGGATCGAGTCATCGTCACGGCCACGCATCTTGGTCGTGACAATGGCGGCGGAACCGATCTGCTCGAAACAGAAGAGCGGACCGTTACGGCGATGGATGGCGCGAAGTTGATGCTGAATGAACCGCTGAAACGAGAGCATCTTGGCGAAGGGGACTTCCGAGGTGAGGTCGCGAACCTCAGTCGCAATGTGACCGTTGAGTCGGCTCAGCCGGAAGGGGTCAGAGGTCACACGATGTATCACCGCGGTTCGGCCGGCTCGATCAGCTACGCCGAGTTCCGGCATCTCGGCAAGAAAGACACGCTCGGCCGATACTCGCTGCATTTTCATTTGGTCGGCAACACGATGCGCGGCAGTTCGGTCATCGGGGCGTCGATTCACAACAGCCACAATCGCTGGCTGACGATTCACGGGACGAATTATCTCGTCGTTCGTGACTGTGTCGGTTACCGCAGCATCGGCCACGGGTTCTTCCTCGAAGATGGGACCGAGGTGCAGAACATTCTCGACCGCAACCTCGCCGTGCAGGCGATGGACGGCAAGAAGCTCCCCAAGCAGGTGCTGCCGTTCGATCAAAACGACGGAGCCGGTTTCTGGTGGGCCAACAGCCTCAACACGTTCACGCGGAATGTCTCGTGCGAGAACCATCACTATGGCTATTTCTTTGAAGCGACCGAAACGAGCGCCCTCAAGCTGACACTGCCGGTGCAGCAACCCGATGGCTCGGAGAAACCGACCGACATCCGCACGCTGCCGTTCGTGCGGTTCGAGGACAACGAAGCTCACTGCGACGGTTTGTATGGCGTCAATCTTGGTCAAGGCGTGAACCGCGTCGGCCCGGACGCCAAGCATCCGTTCGTGCTGCGAAACACGAAAATTTGGGAGATCCATTACGCCTTCCGAGTGCAGGCTCCGTGCGTGCTGGTCGAAGGGATGACGATCTACAACTCGATCTACGGCGTCTATCACCCGAATTACGATCGCCACGTTTATCGGAACATGTCGATCACACAGTCGCCCAAGCACGGCGATGCCGAGCCATTCAATCGCGGCCACGACGACGACAGCATTCAACACGGTTCACTGACCGTGGACGGCCTGACGTTCTCCGGCCATCGCCAGAGCGGGATGCCGTTGATCCAGATCACCGACCACAACCCCACGGGCTCGGCCGAGACACACATCCGCAACGTGCAGGTCATCAACCGCCAAGACAATAACCGCCGAGCCTTGGTGAACCTCGGCGGCGGCCCGCGACCGAATCCGAAGACGCCCACCAGCGTCCCGGTCATCCTGCACGACTTCTACGGCTCCGGCCGCCACGCACGAGTCGTCAGCGCTAAGTCCGGCGAAGTGAAGACCGAGCCAGCCGTCTACAAATCCGAATCACCGCTGACCGGCGACGAATCGCGAGTCACCGAGGTCCGCGACATCCCGTTCCCGAATCTGCTCGACCCGGTCGATGATTTGCCGCCTTCGACGGTCATCACATCGGTCACTCGCAAGTCTGACGGGTGGCTGATTCGCGGGTGGGCAGAGGACAACGGTGAGATCAAACAAGTCACTGTCAACGGCGTGGCGGCTCGCGCAGTGCGAGACAACTTTGCGGAATGGGAAGTTATCCTGGCTGGACCGGAGCTGACTGAGCTGACGGCATCAGCATCCGATTCGACAGGCAATTCGGAGAAGGTTCCTCACATTTGGAAAATAAAGTGAAAGCAAGGTTCACGCAGGGGCGCAGGGCTCGCAGAGGAAATACCGAGATCGATTTCCTCGCATTCTCTCTGCGAGCTCCGTGCCTCTGCGTGAGTCCGTCTTTCCTGGAGTGAAATCGATGAATCAAGCACCACTCACGGTTCAAGACGCCTTGAACCGTCGCGCTCTCTTGAGGCAATCAGCCACTTCGATCGGTACAGCAGCGTTGGCGACGTTGTTGAACAGCAGCACGATGGCCGAGGAAGCGAAAGCCCACGCCGCACTACCGGGGTTTCCGAACTTCGCTCCGAAGGCGAAGCGGATCATTTACCTGTTTCAATCTGGCGCGCCTTCGCAGATGGACCTGTTTGATCCAAAGCCGGAGTTGGAGAAACGGCGCGGCGAAGACTTGCCGAATTCGATTCGGCAGGGGCAGCGGTTGACGACGATGACGTCGGGACAAGCGAAGTTCCCGGTTGCGCCGACGATCTTCAAGTTTGCTCAGCACGGGCAGAGCGGGATGTGGATGAGCGATCTCGTGCCGCAGATGTCGAGCATCGCGGATGAGTTCTGCATGATTCGCTCGGTGAACACCGAGGCGATCAATCACGATCCGGCAATCACGTTTTCGCAGACCGGTTCGCAGTTGGCCGGGCGACCGAGCATTGGGTCGTGGCTGAGTTACGGACTCGGCAGCGAGAACCAAGACCTGCCTGCGTATGTCGTGCTCACGAGCTTCGGCAGCGGGCGGCCGGATGATCAACCGCTCTACGACCGGCTGTGGGGCGCGGGGTTCTTGCCGTCGAAGCATCAAGGGGTGAAGTTTCGCAACAAAGGGGACGCGGTGCTGTACTTGTCGAATCCTCCGGGAGTGGATGCGGCTGCGCGGCGTGGGACGCTCGACCGGTTGGCCAAGCTCAATCAAAAGCACTTCGAGCAAGTGGGCGATCCGGAGATTCAAACGCGAATCGCGCAGTACGAGATGGCGTTTCGGATGCAGACCAGCGTGCCGGAGTTGCTCGACCTGTCGAAAGAGCCTCAGCATGTCCTCGACAGCTACGGCCCCGACGTCAAACGTCCCGGAAGCTATGCAGCGAATTGCTTGCTGGCACGACGACTCGCCGAGCGAGACGTGCGCTTCGTGCAACTCTTCCACATGGGCTGGGATCATCACGGCGGCTTGCCGGCGGCGATTCGTGGGCAATGCAAAGACACCGATCAGGCGACCGCCGCGTTGATCAAAGACCTCAAGCAGCGCGACCTGTTGAAGGATACGCTGATCGTCTGGGGTGGCGAGTTCGGCCGCACGATTTATTCGCAGGGGGGCATCTCCGCTGACAACTACGGCCGCGATCATCACCCGCGCTGCTTCACCGTGCTTCTGGCCGGGGCAGGCGTGAAGACCGGCACGACCTACGGAGAGACCGACGACTACTGCTACAACATCGTCCGCGATCCGGTCCATGTGCATGATCTCAACGCGACGATCCTGCACCTTCTGGGGATCGAGCACACGCGGCTGACGGCTCGCTATCAAGGTCGAGATTTTCGTTTGACAGATATTCACGGCGAAGTCGTGAAAGGTGTGCTGGCCTGATTGTCATACCAAGGCACTCAACGGCGGGTTGGCTGGCCAGTCGGCGATGTTGTTCGTACCGTGGGTGGCGTGGAATGTGACCTCAGGCACTCAGGATCAGGAGTTTTCGACATGAATCAGTTTCCCTCGCTCAAGGCTGTTATGTGTGTGGTTGTTTTGGGAGCAGGCTTGTTCGTTCTGGCCGGGGCGAAAGACAAGGCGATCAGCAAGCCAGGAGACTTTGCAAGCACGACGATCGACATCGGCATTGTCTGTTCCGACGTGGAACGCTCGCTGGACTTCTACACGCAAGCGGTGGGGATGACGGAACTGGATGGCTTTGATGTGCCAGAAGGACTTGGGGGAGACGTTGGGCTCACCGACAATCAGCCGTTTCACGTGCATGTGCTGACGCTCGGCAAGGGAGACAAAGTCACCAAGCTGAAGCTGATGCAGTTCAAGAAAGCACCCGGCAAGAAGGCCGAGCAGGGATTCATTCATTCGACGCTGGGGATGCGGTACACGACGATCGCCGTGAAAGACATCGCCGCCGCGAATCTGCGCATGATCGCCTACGGCAGCATGCCGTTGAGCAAGGGGCTGCAAGAGCTTCCCAATGGAAACTTTCTGGGTGTGTATCGCGACCCGGATCAGAACTTCGTCGAGCTGGTCGGTCCGAAGGTCAAGAAGTAGCGGAGAGTCGCCGAGGAAGTCGGTCACTCGATCACATTACGTGTGTGCGGCGCAAGGAACGCTACTTGGGCCAGATCAAGACGGTGCCGTCAGCGCTGGCGGTCACGATGTTGCCGTCCTTGGTCACTCGCACGGAGGTCACGGGACCGCGATGTGTGGTTGACTGTTTGTTGGGGCGGACCAGCGAGATCAGGAAGTCGGCTTCGGCGACCTTGCCGTTGTTGGCGTCCACCGCGCTCTTCTGCCAATCCCACAGCCGGGCGGTGCCGTCAGCGCCGCCGGTCAGCAGGCGGTCGTCGTTGGGCAGAAATGCCACCGAGTTGACGCCTCCCAAACCATGTCCGCGAATGGTTGCGTGCAACTCTGGATTCTTGCCGCGGGCTGGCGTGAGGTTCCAAATCCAACCGATGCTTTCGTCGGTCTCGGCGTCTCGGCCGCCCACCGCGACGAATTGTCCATCCCACGAGAACCCACCACAGAATTGATCGACGTCCTGGATCGCCACGCCTGGTTTTTCTTGAGTCGGATTCATTGGTAATTCGAGGATGGTCGCCCTGGGTTCTTCTTCGCTGGAAGGGAATTCCCACACGCGTGCCCGCGCGTCGTGGCCGACCGTCAGTACGCGTTTGCCGTCCGCAGACCAAGTACCAAAGCGGACTGGGCCATCGTGGCCGGACAGAGTGTGAGCCAATCGAGCGACTTCGGGAGTCTTTGGATTCTTGGGATCACGCGGGAGCCATTCCCAAATCTTCGCCGTTCCATCGTAACTGGTGGTCAGGAAGCGAAACGACTTCTCTGCCGGAGAGAATTCGACGCTGGAGACCACACCGTCATGCGGGTACTCGACTTTGTGAAGCAGCCGACCGTAGGTGATCTTACTTTCGTCGGCGTCGAAGATGCGGACCGATCGCCCACCGGTCACGACAAAGCGGCCATCGGAAGAATAGCCCGCCGAGAAGACCGGACCTTGGGGACGAAAGCTGACGAGGTTTTTTTCGCTTGCCAACTGCCACAAATACGCGGCCCTGTGTGTCTGCGTGAGTAGGTGCAGCGGCTTTGGTTCATCGGGACGCAAAATGGCGGCGAAAGGTTCGGCTCGGTAATTAGCGCCGTCAACTCCGCCGTCGTTGTCGACACGCAACGATTGCGTGATCTCGTTCTTGTTGGAGTCATAAAAGTGAACGGTGCCTTCCGACTTCGTGGTGCCATTCATCGTGATGCCTTCGGAGGTCGTAATGACCGCCTCGGCACCGTTGGCTGCCCATGCCGGAAAGGGAGGGCGATCACGTTCGCGTTCGCCGTTGGTTCGAGCTTTGCCGTCGCGGGAAGAGACCTTGATGACTTGTTCTTGACCGGATTCGAGGTTCCACAGCGAGACCTTTGTACTCGCCTCCTTGGGGTCGTCGTTCTTGGTCCTCTTACCACCAAGACGAATCACGCTGATGAAGCGATCTTCCAGCGGACTGACTTCGAGGTTGACGACCATCCCGTCTTGGTCGAACTGGCGGATCTTTTCAAGCACAAACTCAGTGTCGGCCTTAACGACGTTCCAGAGCACGACGCGGCGATCGACGCCGGCGGTCAAGAGACGCGAGCCGTCCTTGCCCAGAAACACCGACTTGACCACTTCGCCGCTGTGCAAGTTGCGTGGTAGGCCGACGACTTTGCCGGTTTTCGCGTCCCACAGCACGGTCCGGCCTTCGCGATCTCCGGTGAGCAGTCGAGAGTTATCGGGCGAGATCGCGACAGTCGTCACGCGAAAGCGATGCACTTTGTCGAGCTTCAATTCCGGCTTTGGCCGACGGCTCGTGAGAACGTCCGCAGCCTTCCAAAGCTGCGCCTGCGCCTCGTACTCTCGGCCAGCGATAATTTCTTGGCCCGCGTTTTTTTCACGGGAACCGGATCTTTCTCGGCCGGCGGTCAGGATCCACTGACCGTCACGCGAAATCTCCACGACGCCGTACATGCTGGTAAAGGGGAGCGTCGCCAATTCACGACCGAACGATTCCTCCGCGTTGATCGAGGAATCCCAAATCCGCGTCTCGCCGTCGAAGCCGCTGGTCAGCAGCTTTTTGCCATCGGGAAAATAACGCATGACGAACAGATCGAGGCCGTGCCCCTCTTGGAAAACATTGTCGTCATCGTCAACAAAGACTGTTGGCTTTCCCGTCACGGTGTTGATCGCGGAGCCGGTCTCACTGTTCCAGGCCCGCGCCGTTTGATCGCGAGATGTTGAGATAACACGCTTTCCATCTCGGCTAAAGACCGCCGAAAGGACCGAATCGCGATGGCCAAGACCTTCATTCTTGGCATTGAACCGCACGGCGGTGCGTGCCTCATGAAGGACAGCCGCCGGCTTCTGAGGTGCGGAAGCTTTCTGGGATGAGTCCTGTTCCGATTGTGGGTCGCTCGCCAACACATATTCGGAGCGGTCTGGATCTGTCAGGCTGTCGAAGCCGCAAGTCGAACTTTCTGATTGGTTTGTGTTGTCGAGGACGCTCACGTCCGAGTCCGCCGGTTGGACCGCGTCACGCCCGGCGGATTCTTTTCGAGGGGTCTCGAACGACTCGCGAGTCTCGCGGTACTTCTTCACATCCAAGCTATGCACGTTCTGGTCGTAGCTGCCGGAGATGATGATCAGATCCGGAGACTTCGGCAGCGGCAGGCAACCACGAACGGAGCCGCCGTGGCCATAGATCACGTATTTGCGCTTCTTGTAAGGCGGCTCTGTTTTGTCATTACCCTCGTTACGGTCCCAGATTGAGATCGTTCCACCGTCACCGGCCACCAGCAGTCGCGAGCCATCGTCCGTGAACGCGACCGACCGTACGCGCTCGACACGGCTGGAATGTTCACCCAACTTGATGGTCCCCAATTGATTGATCTTCAACGGAAATTTTTTACTCGGTCCCTTGGTCCCCTGCTGCGGTTCCTTGGTTGGGGGATTGACTTGCCAGAAATGCAACTCCGCCGCTGGACCGTTGCTGACAGCGAAGTCGCCATCGGCGGTCAACGCGATGGCGACCACTCCGCTATTCTGAACGATCTTCTTCTCGTTCTCAGCGGACTGTGTTTCGCTCCCGCCGGGGACCACTTGGAACTGGCGAATGGGAATGAGCGACAATTGGTCGTTGTTCGTCTCCACGACTTTCCATGAGTAAGCCACGCCGCTGATTTCTTCCTTGGCCGACGTGCCTGCGACCAACCAATCGCCTTGACGTGACCAATCCACGCACTTGACGGCGTAGAGCATTTTTTCGCTGGCGGCGAGTTGACGCCCCTCTTCCACCGACCACAAACGAACCGTCCGATCGTCGCTTCCAGAAGCGATGCGTTTGCCATCTCTGGAAAACTTCAGCGAGTAGACCGGTTGCTCGTGCCCTTCGAGGCTGATCGGCGGCTGATTTTCAGGAGCCCGCAGAGGCCAAACACGGATGAGCCCTTTCTCGCCTGCCGCAGCCACACTGTTGCCGTCGGGAGACATCGCAACGGCATGCAGCTTCGAACCGAGTTTCAGGTTGCGAATCGGCTGGTCATCGAGAATCTTGCCATCCACGTTGATTGGCCAGATCACAATGCTTCCATCACGGTCACCGTAGCCGGCGACCAGCCTTTTTCCGTCACCGCTGATACCGATGGACTCGACCGGCCTCTTTAATGAAACCGCTTGAGGAGCCGAGGCGGTCTTCTTCAGGAGATCCCATTCCGGGCCACAGAGCTTGCCGAATTTCACTTTGAGCTGATCCAGCTTCTCGCGTGCGCCTTCGTAGTTCCCTTCATAAATGACGCGACTCGCGTCCGCCAAACCAGCCTTATACGCCGCCTTCCTTTCGTTCTCTGCCGCTTTCTCTTCGGCCAGCTTCGCCTCGGCGGCCTTCTTGTCCGCTTCAATTCTTTTCATGTCGGCGGCGACGGTGAGCTTTTCAGCCTCTTCTTTGGCGACAACCGCCTCTTCTTTGGCGACAACCGCCTGTTTCTTGGCAACTTCCGCCGCATCCTTTGCAACGATGGCTTGGCCTTTCGCAACGAGGGCATCGGCCGCTTCTTGCTTTGCAATCTCCTTGGCGCTGGTGGCTTCCGCCGATGCTTTTACAGCCTCAACTTTCAGTTTGTCCGCAGCTACGCGTAATAAATCGGCCTGTTTCTTAGCGGCCTCAGCAACCAGAAGATCGGCTTCGGCTTTCTCTGTGTCTTGCTTAGCTTTCGCCGTTTCTTCGACCGCGCGATTCTTAAGC
>SXGT01517362.1_pt1 | contig 58504 bp, 54 predicted proteins | sample 3176221 | NCBI WGS metagenome assembly SXGT01 (sample SAMN11356862, study PRJNA531348) | freshwater metagenome | isolation source: freshwater sample F1-120 | place: China: Fuxian Lake, Yuxi | collected 2017-12-25 | reverse complement strand
GCGGACGATCCGCTTCTGCACGACGGCGATTTCGGCCACGTCGATATCCACGCCGAGATCGCCGCGGGCCACCATCACGCCGTCCGCCGCCTTCACGATTTCGAGGAGATGGTCGAGGGCCTCCCGTTTTTCAATCTTGGCGATGACCATCGCTTTGGAATGCTGAGCGTGCAGCAGTTCCTTGAGGAGCAATACGTTGACCGGCGAGCGGACAAAGCTCAGGCTGACGAAGTCGATCTCGTTGCGAGCCGCCCACATCGCATTCGTCAGGTCCGCCTCGGTCAGCGACGCCACGGACAGCTTCACTCCCGGCAAGTTGATTCCCTGCCGGCTGCGGATCATGCCCCCGCCGATGACCTGGCAGCGGACTTCGTCCGCCGACTTGCCGATGACGCTCATGCTGACCGTGCCATCCGCCAGCATCACGCTGTCTCCCACCGACAGCTCCGTCAGGAGTGGCCCATAGCTGCTGGTCAATTCATCAGCCGCTTCTGGCTTGGGTTTTTTGACGAAACGATAGGTCTGCCCGGACTGGCAATTGGTGGGGTCGTTGAACAGCTCTCCCAGCCGAATCTTCGGACCGGCCAGGTCCACCAGCACGCCGACGGGAATTCCCACTTGCTCCGCAGCCAAGCGAATATCCCGCAGCACTTCGTTCCGCTGCTCTTCATTGCCATGGGCTGTGTTGATGCGGAAGACGGAGACGCCGGCCTGGATCAACTTGCCGAGCATCTCCACGCTGCGGCAGGCGGGACCGACGGTGGCGACGATTTTGGTGCGGGCACGGGTCATGGGGTTGGGAGTGAATAGCGGGTAGTGAGTAGTGAGTAGTCGCATCCAATATACTGTGAGCAGCTATCGGCGAAGCCTTGGCAACCCATGAACGATATGGACGAAGCAAGCGATTCCCTGACTTCCGAATCCCTAGTCCCCATTCCCCAGCCCCCAGCCCCGCTTTTCCGCCGCGTTCTCGTGGGAATCGTCGTGGGACTAGTGGTCGGGCTGGGGGTGATGATTTTGCTCGCGCTCGTCCCTCGCGGCAACGTTTCGCCCCGTCTGACGCCGGAGCTGTTTCGAGAGGCCCAAGCCAGGTGGAAGCAAGAACAGCCGCGGGACTACGACATCGAAATCCAGGTTCGCGGCAATCAGCCGGCGATCTACCGTGTGGAAGTTCGCGGCGGCGAAGCCCAGCGCGCACTCCGTAACGGCAAACCGCTGACGCAGCGGCGGACCTTCAGCACCTGGAGCGTCCCCGGAATGTTCGCCACCATGAGCCGCGACGTGGACGCCCTGGAGCGTCGCGCCGCCGGCCAGGGGGACATGTTCACGCCGGACCTGCATCTGCGGGCCACCTTCGACCCTCGCTACGGCTATCCCGCCCGCTACCGGCGATTGCAATACCAGTCGAGCCTGGAGATGGAGTGGGAGGTAACTAAGTTCGACGTGCTCGACCAGCAACGGACAGAAAAGTAACGCCGGCCGCGGCAACGATGGCCACAAACGGCATCAGCGGTGCTCGCATCCGTAGGTTGCTCCAGTAAAACGTGTGGACGCCGGTGAAGACCAGGCAGAGGATCACGCCCCAGATCCAGGGAGAGCGGAGCAGCTTCCCACGCATCGGCCAGACTCCCGCTAAAGCAGCCGCATAGACGGCGAGATACCAGGCGCAGATGGCGTATCGCAGCAGGGCTCGCTTCCAGGATTCGTCGGCGGTGAGTTTGTGCGGTAACGGGCTCCAGAGCTGGGCGATGCGGTAGAGGGAGGAGTAGGCGAACATGAGGGGTTGCTCGGAGAGTTCGGCGGCAGCGCCCCGATAAAGGACATCATCAATAACGACTTCAAAGTGACGAACTGAATTCTGGGTGTTATATCCATAAGCCGGCCATTTTCGAAGCCACTCGGCTTCTTCGAAACTCGATGGTTCGTTTTGGTATTCGTCGCTCGGCAAGGTTTGCCTTGCCGATGGATTCCATGGGAGACCAGCTTTGTCATTTCTGAGATAGTCGTAGAAATAGGTGTTGTTTGCCAAGTAAAACGTGTACCCTCCATGCGTCGTTGTAATGATCGGCTTGCCGAACTGCTGGTAGTTTCGATAGCACCAGGGAGAAACGACAATAGCAGCGACGATGCCAAATGCCGCCAAGTTGGCGAGGCGACGTGCGAATTGCGGAAAAACATTCTGTTTCGTTGGGGCTGAAGTATCCGCAGGCTTTCGCCAGGCACTAGCCTGAAGAAACAGGAGGCCGATGCCGCAGAGCCCCGCCCAAGGCAAGAAAGTCGGCCGGCAGAGAACGGCCAGACCCAGCGCGCAGCCGGAGAAGGCGGCGTTTAGCGGGCGGCGATCGAAATTAAAGCGAACGAGGGTGTAAAGGGCGAGGATGGCGAGGAACGCAGCCAGCGTTTCGGTCATCACGTATGTGGACCAGTGGAGTAAGATCGGATCGCAAGCGACCAGTATTGCCGCCAATGGAGGCCGCAACCCAGCACCGCCGATGTCGCCGCACATCTTGCTCGCAACGATCCATGTCAGCCACACCGTCCCTAATCCCAGCAGCCAGTGCAACATGGCCACTCGCAGCGGCGTGACCGCGAGTCCTTCTCCGTCCAACGTCGCCAGCATTACCGGATAGAGCGGCGGGCGATAAGCGGTCGGCCGAGGCTGTTCGCCGTTCTTCCCCAGGCCATATACACGATAGTTCGCCAGGTTCTCCGCAATCTCTCGATACGCATCCCGGTCATCGTTCAAGTTGTTCCGCATGGCCCACAGTACGCCGCCACGGAGCGCTGCCGTGAAAAGCAGGATGCACAGAAGCTGGTAACGGGGAGACAAGGGGGAGGTAAGAGCGGAGGTCGGAAAGCGGAAAGCCGATGTGGCACACCAAACTACTCTACCACTCCGCTTTCCGCTTTCCGACCTCCGCTGTCCTAAAACGCCCCCGACCAGTCTTGCTCGTACACCAAATAGCCACCCGGCTGCATCCCCATCTGCTCATAGACTCGCTGGGCCCGCGAGTTCCCTTGCTCCACATAGAGCCTCAAGCCGCGGACTTCGGCGGTGGACCTGGCGAGCGAGGCAATATGCTGAAAGAGGGCCTTAAAGACCCCCAGCTTGCGGAACTCCGGCCGCACATAAACGCTTTGCAGCCACCACAGGACGCCGTCGCGCCAATCGGTGAGCTCGAACGTAATCATCGTCTGCCCGGCAACCTGGCCATTCACTTCCGCCATGAAATAGCGGCACATGTCGGGCGAAGCCAAGGCCCGCCCGACACCTCGAGTGAGAACGTCCCGGTCGAGCTGCTTGCCTTCCGACTCTTCCGCGAGAATGAAGTTGAAATCGACGATCAGGGAAAGATCCTGCGGCTGGGCATTGCGAATGGTGATGGATGTACTCATCCCACCATGATATGGCGATTGGCCGATAATAGTAGTCCGCTCACTACGTGAGCGGACATCCCTGCATACGGAGTGTACAGGCTACGATAGTGCTCCCCGTTTTTCCCCGATCACTTTCAGCAGGGCCTTCTGCGGGTCGGCGAATTTTTGGATCCCCTCCTGCATTAGGACGGTTTCCAGTTTCGCGATGTCAACTTTCGCAGCAATTTCGCTGAGCACTTCCTGCGGTGGAAGCTGATCGACCTGGCGGGAGAAGCTGCGACCGGACTTGGCCACCGCGTCGTTGGTGGCGGGGGGATTTGTCTGGATATCGCTGCCGGCGAAAGAATCCACGTATTTCCAAGGTGGGTCTTCCGGCTTCTTGGTGCCGGTGCTGGCAAAAATCATTTCCTGGGCGAGCGGCAGCTTTTTGTCGGCCCAATAGGCGCGGTTCGCCGCCCAGATTTGCTTGGCGTTGACGATGCCGACTTGCCCCTGGGCGGCCGGCGAGAGCGACGGGACTTGCTTCTCGGTGTAGATATCGACCCGTGAAACGAAGATGCTGTAAACGCTTTTAAATTGCGTCAGATTATCGCGGCGCTGGGCTCCGCGCCAAACTGCATCTCGGGCGGCCTGATACTGGCGCGGCGAGAAAATGAGAGTGACGTTCAAGGTGATTCCGAAGGCGCACAGCTCCTCGAGCGCCGCCAGGCCGGCGGGTGTGGCGGGAACTTTGATCATCCGGTTCTTGTGGCCGGCCGACCACTTTTTGCCGAGCTCGATATACCGCCGTACTCGCTCGTCATGCGGCATGTTGGCGTGAGGATCCTCGAGTAGCGGGTCGAGCTCAAAGCTGACGTAGCCGTCGTTCCCCTTGGTTTCCTCCCAAACTGGCAGGAAAACCGACTGGGCCTGCTTGACCAGTTCGTCCGTCAACTGCCAGGCCACGTCGTTATCGGACAGACCTTGCTTCACCAGCCGCTGAATGTCGGCGTCAAAACGGCCGGTGCGGATGAGATCGGAAATGATGACGGGGTTGGAAGTGGCGCCAGTCGCCCCGGCGGCCCGGTCACGCTTCACCAGTTCGGGGTCGATGGAATCGAGCCAGAGCCTGGTGCCGCAGGCGATGAGGGATTCTAGCGGCGACATGACTTATTTCACCATTTCTTTCGTGGAGCTGATGGCGAAGTCGAGCAGCAAGGCCTGCTCGAAATCGTACACGTCGTCAAAGTGTTCGCGGCAGTCGCCGGGGGACTTGGACATTTCGCCAATCTTGATGAGGTTGTAAACGACTTCGCCAAAATCACCCGTGCAGCGCAGCCCCCAACTCTGGAGCACCGGCAGCGCCAGATAGCCGTAACGGTCGTGGGCCAGGTGCCGCAAGGCATGGCACAAGTCCTGACCGGAAATATGGCGCGAGACTTTGACTTCCAGGTCTCCCTCGCCTTGGGGTGGATCCAGGACTTTCTGAGCGTAGCGGAGCCCTTCGCGGATGAACTGATAGGCGTCGATTTTGTAACGCTGGTCTTCGCACAACAGCTTGATCAGCGGATGGACTTCGTCAGGAATGGCTCGGGGCACCGGATACCTCAATCGAAGTTGATGGGATGACAAAGGTGGGAATGGAGAGGTGGTAAGGAGTGGGTGGTTGTCAGCGTCTGCCGGTCCCTTGCTTGATGACGGACAAAACATCCTTCACGGCAATCAAGAGACGGCGGTTGTCTTCCATTTGCACCAGCAGTTGCTGAGCCAGGATTTCATGGTTGAGGATGCGGGCCCGTCCCTCGGCAGTAACTATGTCGCTGCCGATGGCCGGCATATCCTTGACGAGATCCTCGTAAGTATCGTACTCATAACGGAGACAACATTTAAGCCGTCCGCAGCGGCCGGAGATTTTTGTGGGGTCGAGCGTGGCCTTTTGCAGCTTGGCCATGCGCATGGAAACGGGGGGCATTTCCTGCAGGTGAGTATTGCAGCAGAGGGGCTTGCCGCAATCGCCATAGTCGGCCAGCAGCTTTGCTTCGTCCCGTACCCCAATTTGCCGCATTTCGATCCGCGTTTGGAACTCGCTGGCCAAACCTTTGACCAGCTCGCGGAAATCGATCCGATCCTCCGCCAGATAATAAATGACAATCCGCTCGCCGCCGAACAAGTGCTCGATATCGACCAGTTGCATTTGCAACCCCGACCGCTGCACGTGTTGGCGGCAGATTTCAAACTCGCTCCGCTCCTTAGCATGCAAGTGCGTCAGCTCGCCCGAATCGTCGGCGGACATCTCCCGAAGGATCTGACCCCCCGGCGAATCCTGCATCTGCTGCGCGACTTCGTCCGTGGCTTCCAGCAGCACCTCCGCCGCTTCCAAGCCGCGACTGGTGCGGGCGATGACTTTCGCGCTGCGCAAATAGCGATCCTGCCCCCGAGTGCCGAAGACACCCAGGAGGCGCATGACGCCATAGCGGAGGACATAGCGGGGCATAGCACAACCAACATACAGTTTTGCGAAAAATGACGATAGCGGACTCGGTCAGGGGCTGGCCTGTTCCGCGTCGGGTTCCACAGGCACCGAGCGAAAACTCCCCCAGCCGATGGCAGCCAAAAGCAGCACCACGATGAACACCAGGAAGGCACCGTCCCAGGCTTCCCGTCCGGTGTAGCCCAGTTTTGCCCGCGAATCGGCGTAGGCTCCGACGAAATACTGGCTGCACATCGCCCCAAAGACCCCGAGCATATTCATCAGGCCGAACATTGAACCGGTGTGCCTGCCGCTGATCTTGGTCGCGCAGCTCCACCAGGTGGGAAGCATCAAGAACGCACAGAGGCAGGAGAAGGCCGCCATCACACAGGACGCTTCGGCCGAGTCGCAGAGGACTGAAAGTCCGAGAAACAGGGCAGCCAGGGTGAAACAAGTCGAGCCGAGATAACGCCGCGTTCGGTCAGGACTTGTGGAGGTCCGCAGAATGCGATCCGCGACCCAGCCGCCTGTAATCGTGCCAATGGCCGATCCACCGAGCACGACTGAGGTTAACACTCCTGACCAGACTTTTTCTACTCCGCGAGCTGAGACCAGATATTTGTTTAGCCACGAAAAGTAGAAGTACGAATTGAACGACGAGCAAACGATGATCCCCGCCAGAATCCAGATGCTGGGATTCGTAAAGACCAGTCCCCACGGAACCGATCCCTGTGCCTTCGCCGGAGCCGCGGCGCCGGCTTGAATGAGTTTCAACTCCTGCTCGTTCACGCCGGGATGTTCTGCCGGGTCATCCCGATACCAGAGCCAAAACGCGACGGCCCAGAAAATTCCGGTCGAACCGAAGATTACAAAGGACCACCGCCAGCCGATCGCCTTGATGAGCGGTGCCGTGATAAGCGGTGCCAAGGCTCCCCCCAACTGGCCGCACGTGATCAGAAATCCTTGCGCCCGGCCTCGCTCCTGATCCGGAAACCAGCGAGCCAGCACTCGCGCGGCATTCGGATAGGCTCCGGATTCACCCGCTCCGAACAGGAAGCGGACCACGATGAGAGAGTAAAGCCCCGTGGCCGCGCCGGTCAGCGCCGTGAACAGCGACCAGCAGAGCGTAATCCGTGTCAGAACTTTGCGGGCTCCGATGCGGTCTCCCAAGCGACCGACCGGAAGCTCGAATAAACCGTAGGCCAGCGTGAACGCCATGTGGACGTAGCTGATGTGCGTGTCGGTAAATTTGAACGAGCTGGTTGTAAATTCTTTCTGAATGTCGTCCGCCGCGGTTCCCAGACAGATTCGGTCCAGATACAAAATCCCCGCCAAGGCACAGAGAAAGGCAAGTACCCCCAACCGCGTCCGCGACGGCGGTGCGAAGGGGTCCGGAGGGAATTCCGGAAACGGCTGCGGACTCTGATTCGGGTTCTTGCTCATCGATGAGCCTGACTGTATTCGCCTGCGGAGCAAGATACAATCGCGCCATGCTTTTCGACACACACACCAACCTGATGTGGTATCCCGAGCACCTCTCGGATGAATTCGTGCAATACGCCTGGGAGGCCAAGAAGGCCAAGATGAAGCTTTCGCCCGACGTCTACTTCGCCGGAGCAACTGCGAGCCAAAACAACGCCTTCGATTCCCGCCCCGATGCGCTCCTGGCCGCGACGAAGGACTGTGACAAGGTCATCGTCTTTGGGATTCAGGCTCCGTTCTGCGGCATCCGGGCCGATCAAGAATTGATTGCAAAGTTCGTGAAGGAACAAGGAGGGCGTTTCGTCGGCTGGTGCTCGGTCGATCCGGGCGACCCCGACTGCGTGCGGAAACTCGCGTACTACGTCAACGACCTCGGCTTTCGTGGGCTGAAGGTTTCTCCCATCTACCAGAACTGGGATCCGCAGGATCCGCGGCACATCGGCCTGTTTAAGAAGGCGGAGCAGCTCGGCATTCCGGTCAACATCCATCAGGGGACCAGCTTCGTCCGCCCGGGGCCGCTGAAACACGCCAATCCCATCCTTCTGGAAGACATCGCCATCGCCTGCCCCGACCTCCGGATCATCATCGCCCACATGGGGCATCCGTGGGAAACCGAATGCATCGTCCTGATCCGCAAGCACCCCAATCTCTACGCCAACATTTCCGCCCTCCACTACCGCCCCTGGCGGCACTGGCAAGCCTTCATGACCGCCATCGAATACGGCGTCGAGCACAAGCTCCTCTTCGGCTCCGACTTCCCCTCCGCCACGCCGCAGCAAGTCATCGCCGGCCAGTGGAAAGTGAACAACATCGTCGCCGGCACCAATTTCCCCAAAGTCCCCGATGAGATGATCCACAACATCATCTACGAAAACTGGAAACGGGCGCTGCCGGAATATCTCCCGTAGGGTGCATGAAGCGCAGCGAAATGCACGCGTGATAGATACCGCCGAGGGGAAACCCATGTCCCACTATCGCCGCTGGTACGTTCCCGGAGGGACTTATTTCATTACGGTGGTCACGTATCATCGGTATCCCTACTTCCAGTCAGATGCAGCACGACAGTTGCTCGGCGAGGTCATGCGTGAAGTACAAACGGAGTCCCCATTCCAGGTCGTCGCGACAGTTTTGCTGCCGGACCATCTTCACGCGGTCTGGACTCTCCCCGCCGGCGACAGCGATTACTCCACTCGCTGGAAGCGGATCAAGGCCCGCTTTACCGATCGTTGGCTGGCCAGTGGCGGCCACGAAGAGCGAGTCACCCTGGCGCAGGAGCGGAGAGGAAACCGGGGAATCTGGCAAAAACGCTTTCGAGAAAACACGATTGACGACCAGGAATATCTGATACAAGTCTGCGACTACATCCACTACAACCCCGTGAAGCACGGCTATGTGCTGCGCCCGCGAGACTGGCCGCAGAGCACCTTTTTGCGATTCGTGGCAGCGGGCGAATATGAGATCGATTGGGGTCGGTCGGAACCGGCATCCATCGCGGGATTAGACCTGGAGTAACGTGACGGAGTAGGGTGCATGAAGCGCAGCGCCATGCACGCGTGGTTCGTTCTGCCCCGAGCGAAGCACTCCTATGGCTGGCCGTATTACGCGTGCATTGCGCTGCGCTTCATGCACCCTACACCTACTCCGCCACGCCGCAGCAAGTCATCGCCGGCCAGTGGAAAGTGAACAACATCGTCGCCGGGACCAACTTTCCGAAAGTCCCCGACGAGATGATCCACAATATCATTTACGAGAATTGGAAACGGGCGCTGCCGGAGTATGCGTGAACTATGGGCGGCACTATATGGCTTGGTTATCAGCCAACGGCGAGATCAATGAACGCATCTCGCTGCCAGTAAAAGAGGATCGCTTTCTCCAAATCTGAATCGGTGAAATCGGGCTTCTGATCTTCGTGGTTGCCAACGATATCGGATAGTTGCCCCCATTCCAGAAAGTGGCGGTATCCCAACTCAGGGATGCGCCGATCAAATTCCTCCTGCTCTTCGGGACTGAGGTCTTTAGCGTCCCAAGCCTGCTGGACGCAGTGGGTATCAAGAGCAACCTTCGAATCATCTCGAATGAATAGCCATCCCCCTTCGTGCCATTGATTCAAATGGCGCGTGTAGTGACCAAGCGTCGACGGGTTTTTGAACTGTGGGTCCATGTTCCAAATTATGTCTATTCCAAAAAACCGTTCGTATCATACCGAGCACCAATGGACGGGTCAAATCAATACTCCAGCAGAGTGGAGGTGACAGGCCAATCAACATTCCAGGCCAAAAATCATCGCGCCAAAATGCCTTGTCCCGAGCGTCCGATGCGACGTTCTTTCACCGCTCCATGTCTTCTCGCATGGAAACCGAACTCTCGGGGCTCGCCAGAGGACTGGCGGCCGACTTTTCTTGAAGGGCCGGAGTAGGGTGCATGAAGCCGAGCGCAGTGCACGCGTGGTTCGTTCCGCCTAAAGCGCGCACTCCTATAGCCGTCCGTATTACGCGTGCATTGCGCTGCGCTCCATGCACCCTACAGTTGCCGCGCCAAGCGAAAAAAATTCTTTTGAAAATAGTGAACAAATGAGTCGTTTCGCGCATCTAGTCTCTGGGGCTCGCTGCGCGCGGATTGTTGTTCGTAAGCAGCGGGGCTCCATTTGCGAGCAGGCTTGGCGCGGGGGGCTTATCGCCGCTTATGGAGCTTTTCGGTGAATCAGCCCGGCCGGAGCTCGCAAACCTTGGATTGGCAAAGACTTGGAACGAGCGGCAGGCTGGTGAGTGAATCGAAAAAGAGCTTATAAGTTGGTGATTCAATGGGAGTGATACAGGGCCGGCCCGTGACGCAAAGTCAACGAAATACAATACTTACGCACTTACACTTACGCAGTTGTGAATCAAAACAAGCGACATTTTGACCAAAATGAATCAAGATAATCCACGTTAAAGCCATGCATCGCCACGAGTTGCGGCAAGTCGCCGGGCGCGAAACAGGAGGTCCCAAAACATGTATCAAACCGACCTATTGCAGTGCTCGGCTCTCCCAGTGGTTCCTCGCTCCAGCGGGGTCAGGAAATCGGGGTTGTATTCGGTACAATCTTCGAATCGATGATCAGAAACAAATTACGCGTGCATTGCGCTGCGCTTCATGCACCCTACGATTTTACGAATCATGAAAATTACCCGTATTGAAACGATTCCGGTCCGCGTCCCGCTGAAGAAGGGGATGAGCACCAAGACGGCTCATGGGGAGCATGTCGTTACTGAGATCGTGATCATCCGGGTGCATACGGATGAGGGGCTGGTTGGCCTGGGAGAGGCGACCGTTGCTGTCCGCTGGACGGGAGAGACCAGCCAGAGCTGCGTCAGTCTGATCGAGACAATTTTGGGGCCGGCCCTGGCGGGCGCGAATCCGCTGGAGATCACCCGAGCGAGGCAGGCGATGGATGTGGCCGCCAAGCTCAACCCGTTCACCAAAGCCGGCATCGAAATGGCCCTTTGGGACATCGCCGGCAAGGCGGCTGGGATGCCGGTGTATCAACTGCTTGGTGGAAAGGTGCGGGATTCGGCCCGCATCAAGATGGTGGTGGGGGCTTTTGACATTCCCCGCGTCCGCAGCCTGGCCCAGCAGTTTTTGGAATGGGGGGTGACCTGCATCAAGGTGAAGACCGGCTTGATTCCCGAGGAGGACGTTGCCCGAGTGCGAGCGGTGCGCGAACTGGTCGGGCCGAGTTTTCCCATTACGATCGACTCCAACTGCGGCTGGACGGTGACGACGGCGAAACAGACGCTACGGAAGCTGGCGGACCTGGGCGTGACCGTCGCCGAGCAGCCGATTCCGCCCGATGATCCTTCCGCGATGGCGGAGGTCCGCCGCGATACGACGATTCCCATCATGGCGGATGAAAGCGTCTTCACGCTCAACGACGCCTGGCAACTGACCACCGCGCGGGCCTGCGACATCCTGAGCATCTATCCCGGCAAGCACGGCGGCATCGCAGGGACCGTGGAAATCGCTCACGTCGCGCGGGCCGCCGGACTCAAGTGCGCCATCGGCAGCAACCTGGAACTCGGCATCGGAACGGCAGCCATGCTCCATGTTGCCGCTGCCCTGCCGGAAGTCGATAGCGAGCTGTGCCCCGCCGACCTCATCGGCCCGCTCTATCATGAAGCCGACCTGCTGACCGAACCGCTTTCGCTCGGCCCAGCCGTGGCGAAGGTGCCCAGTGGACCGGGACTCGGGGTAGAACTGGATGAAGCCCAGCTGGAGAGGTATCAGTCGTAACCAGGCTTAGCACTCAAGTCGTTTTTTTTGCTAATTATCTAGTTTTTTTCCGAACAATGGTCTATTCTCACTTTCCTGGCGTTGTTTGGCTGTAATCACAATCATCGGCTACCGGGAATCTTAGGGGGGTTCGCGTGGGGAACAAGTTTATGCTGCGCCGGCGGCGTTTGCTGGCATTGGGCCTGGTCGTCGCCTGTTGGGGCTGCGGCAGCATCGGAGAGCCAAATCGCGCGCAAGAGGATTCGGGTCTTAAGCCGCTCGCCATTTTCTACGGCCGTTATGTTGCCCAGCATCAGGGTCAGCCACCCAAGGATGAGGCCGAGTTCAAGGCATATCTGAAAGAGCCGCAGAACGCAGAGCAGCTGAAAGATACTTTTAACTTCACCGACATCGACGCCATTTTCATTTCCAGTCGAGACAAGAAACCATATGTCGTGATCTACGGGCCGGTTTCGGGGCAAGGTCCCGCGGGCGCGCCTGTGGTGGCTTATGAGCAGGAGGGCGTGGCAGGGAAGCGCTTTGTCGCCAGCAACATGGGTGCCGTAGAGGAAGTGGATGCCGAGCGGTTCCAGACGATGATGGCTCCCAGCCCGTAGGGGAGGGGCACCCAGACACACGCCAGTCGTGTCCGGGAAGAGGTTTTGAATTTGATTTGAAGTTTTACAACGCGATGCACATGGCGCTTGATCGTTCCACATCTGGGACCCAGGCGCGTGCGAATCCACTTGAGGGAATATTCATGAAACCATCTCATTCAGGTCTCAGGCGGGCCTTTACGCTCGTCGAATTGCTCGTGGTCATTGCCATCATTGGCGTTCTCGTGGCGCTGCTTTTGCCGGCGGTTCAGTTCGCGAGGGAAGCCGCTCGCCGCATGCAGTGCGCCAACAACCTGCGGCAAATTGGAATCGGCATCCACAACCACCACGATGCCCTGCGCGTGCTCCCGACGGGCGGAGACATGCCGTGGCCCCTTGTCTACAACTACATGTCCACCTACGGCGAGTTGAATGGTCCAGAAAAGCAAGGCATGGGTTGGGCCTTTCAGGTCTTGCCCTACATGGAGGGGAGCACTGTTCACGGCCAGCGGGCCGGGACAAACGTGCAGACCCAGACAAACATCGAACGAACCGCCAAGGAAAACTATTTCTGCCCGTCCCGGCGGAAAAATGCCAAGCAGCAGCAGCGAATCCTCATGGACTATGCCGCGGCTACTCCGTCCGACAACCTGCGTCTGGATAACACGTCATCGTTGCAGTTCAATTCCTTTTTCAAAGGGGGCAACGCTCACGATATCGCCTCTTCCCAGAACCGGATGTATTTCGGCGTCATCGTCCGGACCAATTGGAATTGGAGGACACAGCGGGACGTTGGCTCCGACCCCCCAATCAGCATCGGCGGAATCAAGGATGGCACCAGCAATACGATCATGCTCGGCGAAAAGCGCCTCATCCCGGCCCAATACGACTCCGGCGCCTGGCACGATGACCGCGGCTGGACCGATGGCTGGGACCCCGACATCCTGAGGCTTACATCAGCACCTCTGGGTTCGGACAAAACGGCCCAGATCGATCAGAACACTGGCACCGTGGGGGACATCGGCTACCATTTCGGCTCCGCCCATCCCAACGGCCTCAATGTTTGCTACGCGGACGCATCCGTGAAGTTTATCCCCTTCACCATCGACCGGAACTCCTTCAACCGGCAGGGGCACCGTGAGGACGGCAGAGTGAGCGCCCAATAGTAATGAACACGACTGCCCGAATCAGTGCTCGCACGATGGCGACCGTGCAGCTCGTCCCTCTCACGCCGATGTCCCAGGACGGCAAGCGGGTGGAGTACGAGCGGCTGACGATGTTTACTCGGGATTTGTACGACGCGGGCATCCGGGTCTTCCTGCCGGCGGCGGGGACGGGAGAGTTTCATTCCCTGTCCGCCAAAGAAGTGGTGCAGTGCGTGGAGGCGACGAAGGCCGGCGTGGGACCGGATGCGGTGGTCATCGCGCCGGTAGGCTTTGGCCTCGCTCACGCGCTGGAGATTGGCCGCGGAGCGATCGAGAACGAAGCCGATGGCTTGCTGGTGATGCCGCCGGTGCATCCGTATTTGTGTGATGAGGGAGTTCGTGATTATCTGCTGGCCCTGGCCAAAGAACTGCCGCTGCCAATGCTGGCCTATAAAAAAGGGCCGGCACCGAGCGATGCGTTGCTGCTGGAGCTGTGCAAATCGGGCAAGCTCGCCGGCGTGAAGTACGGCGAGAACAATCTGGATGCCGCCGCGAAGCTGATCAAGGCGGTCGGCGATGCGGCCATCGTCTCCTGCGGAATCGCGGAGCGGTACGCGGCTTACTTTCATCTCGCGGGAGCCGTCGGCTACACCTCGGGAGCCGGCAATCTGTGCCCACGGCTGACGCTGGCGATGCATGGGGCGCTGGTGCGAAGCGATTATGCTGAAGCGACGCGCCTGCTGAGTATCTTGCGCCCTATTGAGGACTACCGGGCCCGAGCCGGCGACTCCTTCAACATCAGCATGCTCAAAGCGGCCATGAAAGCGACCGGCCGCGACTTCGGCCCCGCCCGGCTGCCGCAGCGGCCGATTACGGCGAACGAGCAGCGGGAGATTGAGGCGCTGGTGGAGCCGATCTTGGCGCAGGAAGGGAAGCTGGCGATTTGACCCTTTCACGCTAAAACCCGCTTATGTAAATCTCCCGCGACCTCCTGCACATATCTCGGCACCGCATAGCCCGGCAGGTGCTGCCGCATCTCCTCGACTAGCTCCAGCCCCTGGCAAACGGGGACTTCGAAATGTGCCGCTCCTTGCACCCGGTCAAGCTGGTGCAAGTAATACGGCATCACGCGAAGGTCCACTAACCGGCGAGATAAATCCATCAAAGCGGCGGCTGTGTCGTTGATGCCGCGGAGTAGAACCGACTGGTTGAGAACGGGAATGCCAGCGTCGACTAATCGTGCCAGCGACTTCGCAACCGCGTTGTCGATCTCCTGAGCATGGTTGGCATGCACCACCATAATCGGCGCGAGGCGAGTTCCGCAAAGCCAACTCAACAACTCCTGGTTCACCCGTTGTGGAATCATGATCGGAAGCCGCGTGTGAACGCGGAGCCGCTTGAGATGTGGAATGACCGCCAGGCGCTGTGCAAGTTCCGCGAGATGGTCGTCGACTAATGTCAGAGGGTCGCCGCCAGACAGAATCACCTCATCCAAACTCTCGTCACCGCGAATGATGTCGAGTGCCGGCTCCCACTCCTCCACCGACCGCGGACCTTCCGAATAAGGGAAGTGCCGGCGGAAGCAATAGCGGCAGTGGACGGCGCAGGCCCCCGTTGTGATGAGGAGCGCCCGACGGTCGTACTTCTTGAGCAGACCCGCAGTCTTTTCCGCCGCCAGATCCCCCACGGGGTCAGTGATGAAACCAGCTGGAGACTCCAGTTCCGCCCCCAGAGGCAGGACCTGCAGTAGGAGAGGGTCGTGAGGGTCCCCTTTCTTTATCCGAGCCACATATTCGCGCGGCACAAAGAGGGGAAAGGAGGAGGACGCCAGCTTGGCCGGGCCGAGGAGTTCGGCCGGAAGTTCAAGCTCTTCAAGGAGTTGCGCCTCGCTACGGATCGCCCGCTTCAAGGATTCTCGCCAAGCAGCATCCCTTTTCACCACCGAGCCGTTACCGGCGCGGACAGGATTGCCAGGGGAAGCTACAATGGTCATTTTTCCACCAGCAAATCCCGCAGCCGCCTGTGCAGAACCGGCGAGCCGCGAACAATGAAGTGAGGCGATTGCCTCTGGCACCGCCTTTCCAATTGAGAATAACCCACCCCATCCAACCAGCGAAGTAGGGACGACCCGTGGCGACGTACAAGACCAGTGATTTCCGCAAAGGATTGAAAGTAACCATCAACAACGAGCCGTGGCTGATGGTGGAGATGAATTTCCGTAAGCCGGGCAAAGGAAACGCCCTCTACGAGGTCCGCCTCAAAAACCTCATTCGCGGCACCACGCTCGACCGCGTTTACAAAGGTGGCGACACGCTGGAAGCCGCTGACTGCGAAGAGACGGAGGTCCAGTACCTTTATAGGCAGCAGGACACGTTTGTGTTCATGGACAACACGTCGTTTGAGCAATTCGAGATTCCAGCGGACAAGGTCGATGAATCGGCCAAGTATCTCAAGGAAGGGATGCCCTGCACGATGATGATCTTCAATGGTCAGCCGATCAGCATCACCCCTCCCCCTCATGTGCAGCTCAAAGTGGAATACTGCGAACCGGGAGCCCGCGGCGACACGGCCACCAACGTCACCAAACCGGTCAAGCTGGAGACCGGCGCGGAAATCCTCGCCCCGCTGTTCATCAACATCGGCAACGTGCTGAAGATTGACACGCGGACGGGGGAATATATCGAGCGAGTCTCAACGTAAGCCTAGCCGCCGCGTCCACGCGGCGATTCCCCGCGTGGTCGCGGGGGCTAAGCGGTCACTTCCTTCAGTCCGCTTATGTTTGCCTTCACGCTGGCGTGGACGCAAAGCATGTTCAGGGAGACGACGGTGCCGAAGACGTTCTCCCGGTTTTCAAAGTGGTTGCCGGGATTGAACAGCGGCGGCCGGTGCCAGAAAAGCTTGTAGCCCAGTTCGCGGATGAACTGTTCGAGCGGGGCCGATTTGTCCTGCCGATCGTTTTCGACGTACAGGATCGGGCGGAACTTCTCGATGGTTGCTCGTGCTCCGCGAAGGACGGCCAACTCCATCCCTTCCACGTCCGCTTTGAGGAAGTGGCAGGCGGGGAGATTCAAACTGTCGATCGTGATCAGGGGGACTTTCTCGCCTTGCTTGAATTCGCCGAGGCCTAGGCCGCCGAAGTTGTTCTCATGCCGATAATCGAGTGGTGGAATAATGACATTTCCTGCCGCTTCGCCGACTGCCGCATGGTGGCAATGAACGTTGGTCAGACCCGCGAGCGCCACATTGGCGCAGAGCGCTTGAAAAACCACTCGCTGCGGCTCAAAAGCGTGGACCTGGCCACTTTCGCCGACCAGCCGAGCCAGCGGGACGGTGTGACTGCCGATGTTGGCCCCCGCTTCGACCACCTGCCAGCCGGGACGGACGACTTGCTCGATGAGTTCGACTTCGAGCTGCGAGAATTCGCCGTAAAGCTCTAGCGAGCGGCCGATATACTTGTCGTGCCTGTTGTAGAGCGTCAGCCCATGCCGCCCGCGAATCAGTCGGTTCAGGTCCCCATCGGCGAGACGATATTCTTCGGGCGACTTGATCTTGAGCTGTTGGTTATCCTTGAGAAGCGCGGCGGCAATTTTGTGGAAGACCGAATTCCAGTCCCCCGGCTGATCTTGCCGGAAGAGCCGTAGCGAGAGATACCAGGGGGAATCCTCGCGGTTTAGTAACCAACGCCAATCGGGCACATGCGTCAGGGCAACCCAGACCGGCACTCCCAGTGCGCCGGCCAGATGGGCGATCGCGGTGTCGGAGGTGATAACGAGATCCAGGTTCTGCATCACCGCTGCCGTATCCATGAACGGGCCGCTCGAAGTATCGAGGTCATCGCCGAGTGTGTGAATCTCCATCCGCCCGCCAAGCGATGCCAGTTGCTCCGTTCCAAAACCGCGTTGCAAGCTGATGAGCTTCACCCCCGAGATTTTGGCGAGCGGCTCGAAGAGGGCGAGCGGAATGCTACGGAAGCGATCGGTGTCCATCCCGGGATTCCCTTGCCAGGCGATGCCGATTCTAAAGCCGCCGAGCGGAGCGAGTGCTTCGCGCCACTTCTCCACGAGTTGTTCGTCGGATTGCAGGTAAGTCGTGGCCGCGGGGAGGTCGGCTACATCATGTTGCTCCAGGAGCGCGGGGAGGCTGAGCATCGGAGCCCAGACATCATGTGCCGGCAGCTTTTCTCCGCGAATCGCCCACTCATCCACGCCAGCAACATCGTGCAGCAACCTCAGCAGCGGCCTTTGCACGGCGGCGACAACGCGGCAGTCATACCGGGCTTTCAAAAGGCTGGCGTACCGGATGAACTGAATCGTGTCTCCCAGCCCTTGCTCCGCCAGTAGCAGGACCGTGCGGCCGTGGAGCGAAGCACCATTCCATTGCGGTCCCGGCAGGCTGGGAACGCCGAATTCTCCCCCCTTCTGCCGCCAGGAATATTCCTTCCACCCTTGCTTGAATTCGCCGCGAAGGAGCAGAATCATGCTCAGGTTCTTGTGTAATTCCGCGTCATCGGGCTTGAGCTTGATAATGTCGAGGTATTCCCGCTCCGCATCCGCAAGTTGACCGAGCCAAAGCTTCGCCGTCGCCAGCACCTTTCTGGCTTCCAGGTCTTCCGGTGCCAGGGCCAGCGCCCGTTGCACCGATTCGAGTCCTGCCTGCAGTTGTCCATCCCAGAGCAAAGCCGTCGCCCGGTTCATGAAGGCGTTGACATACTTGCCGTCGTGACGCAGAGCCGTGTCGTAGGCGGCAATCGACTCCTTATACCGATTCAGCCGGCGGAGCGAGTTTCCCAGGTTGTTCCAGGCGATCGCGAACGCCGGTTGAATCGCCACTGCCCGCTGATAGGCCGCCACGGAATCCTGCAGCCGCTGCGTATCGAACAGGCAGATGCCGAGATAGCACCAGGCGTTGGCATTGGCCGGCTCGGAGGCAAGAACCTGGTGGTAAAGCTTCTCCGCTCCGGCGAGGTCGCCGGCCTGGTGGTGACGCCAGCCCTGACTGAGGAATTCGGCAGAGGTCGTCATGACAGTGGAAGATCCTTCTTGTTCGTGCCTTTTCTGCTGCGGACTGAAAGTAATCTACCAATTGCCAGAGTCTTCTCAACCAACTGGCTAAGTTGCGCGACCAATCCAGCAAGCAATCAACGTCCGAAACACAGGCCCCTTCGCGGGGTTCAATAGCGGGTAGGGCAGCGTATCGCGTTTGGGGGGACGTTTCCCTATCTCGCTAACGGGTATAGACTTACATAAATCTCCCCAGGCGAGATAGAAAACCATCCCACCCGCAGCCCACCTTTGTCCAGCTCCGCAAGCCAGCCCCTGCGCTACGAATTGCACGACCCCGACGTGCGGCTGATGCTTCAGGTGCGCGCGGGGGATGCGGCCGCTTTTGAAGAGTTGGTGGTCCGCTATCAGGGGCGGCTGCTGACGGTATTGGAGCACCTGGTCGGCAATCGCGAGCAAGCGGAAGACCTGGCCCAGGAAACCTTCCTGCGGGTCTTCAAAGCCCGCGAGCGGTATCAGCCTGAGGCCAAGTTTTGCACCTGGCTGTTTACGATTGCCAACAACGTGGCTAGCAATTCGCTGCGGTCCCGTTCGCGGCGGAAAGAAGTAGGGGTTCCCGACAAAGCGAATACCGATACATCGTCGTTCGGCCTGGACCAGATGGCCCTCGCCGCCAGCAGTTTGATGCCGGCCCGCTTGATCGACAAGGCGGAGGCGGCCGAGGTGGTGCGACAGGCCTTGGAATCGCTGGGTGAACGGCAGAAAATGGCCCTGCTGCTCTCCAAGTTCGAGGGGATGAGTTATCAGGACATTGCTGAGGCCATGGACATGTCGGTGCAGGCGACAAAATCGCTGCTGTCGCGGGCCCGCGTCAATTTGCAACGGATACTGGCTCCCTACATGGAAGAAGGAACCCGACCGGCGAGCGACGGGGTTGAATTGGGGACAGAGGCCGCCACGAGTGCCGCGGGCCAGGATGCCGGACTGGAGGACGAATCATGAATCATCAAGACCCAACTTTGCCGGCGATTGACCCCGTCGAGGAAGAACTGGTCGCGTATCTCGACGAGGAACTCGAGCCGGAGCATCGCGCGCGGGTCGAGCATCGGCTGGCGGCGGATCCTTGCTATCGCGATAAGCTCCGGCACATGCAGAAGAGCTGGGACATGCTCGACCTGCTGGCGCGGAGCGAGCCGGACGAAGGCTTTACGCGAACGACCGTGGCGATGGTCGCGCTGAAGGCCAGGGAGGCGACTGACGTACAGAAGGAAAGCACGCAGCGTTTTGGCCTGCTGTTTCGGGTGGGAGTGGTGGTCAGCACTTTGGCCTGCGGGCTGATTGCGTACAGCATCGGCAGTTGGCTCCTTTCCGTTTCCGATCGGCAACTGGTGCGGGAGTTGCCGCTGATTGAGCACCTGGACGAATACAAACATGCCGAAAGCGTGGCCTTTTTGAAGTCGCTGGAGGGGCTCTTTGGCCAGCACTATCGTCAGGCCGCCGCCGATGCCGAAAGCGTGGCGTTTCTGCGGTCGATGGAAGAACAAGGCTTGTTTGTGCTGGAGTCCGGCGAGGATGCCGAACCCGCCACCGCTCCTCGCAACCGGGAGACGGACGAGCAGCGCCGCGACCGATTGCAAAGAATGACCCCCGAGCAGAAGGGGGCCATCTTCGAACGCCAGCAGCGGTTTGCCGCGCTAAGTTTGCCGGATCAAGAGCGACTGCGAGCCCTGGCCCAGGAGATTGACGCGGACCCCCAGGGTGACAAGCTCAAGCAAGTGCTGACCAATTATCATGAGTGGCTCAAGTCGCTGGGAGCCAAGGATCAGTCGGAAGTTCTCGCGGCTCCCGTGGACCAGCGGATTTTGAAAATCAAGGAGGTTCAGAATCGTCAGGCGACCAAGCGTCTGAAGACCGTGGCGCTGGAACTCTCTAGCCAGGACATGAGCGCTATTACGGATTGGTTGGATTTGTACGTCTCCGGCCACCTGGCAGAATTCGGTCGGTTGACTCCCTCCCAGTTCCGAGCCGCCCTGGACAAGCTGCCGGTCAAGGAGCGCATCGATCGCCACCGCCGCGGCATCGCCTGGCGATTGGGCCGCAAGGAGTTGCTCCCCCAGCCCACCCAGCAGGAGCTCGACGCGCTCGTTTCCGTCCTCAGTCCCAAGGCCCAAGTCGTCCTGGAAGAAACGGAGAGCCGCGAGCAGGAATGGCAGTATGTGCAAGAGCTGATTCATCAGGTCCAGCAAAGCAAACGCTACCCTCGTCTCAGCGACGAAGACCTGCGCAAGTTCGCCGCCACGCTTAAGCCGGAACAGCGCGAGGCCCTGGAGAACAAGACGGCCGACGAAATGAAGAACGCCCTGCACGACCTGTACTACAGCCAAAAGGCCAGCCCCTCCGGCGGCTTTTTCCCCTGGCCGGCCGGCACCTTCGGTCCCCCCGCGCGATGAGCCGTAGGGTAAATGAGCACCGCGAAATGCACGCGTAAGGCGTCTTGCCGCATTCAAGGGAGGCAGAACGCTACCCCAGCACCCGCCCCATCTGCCGCACCGCTTGCTTCAGCCGGTTTTCGTTTTCGACCAGGGCCATGCGGCAGTGCCCTTCGCCGGCGTCGCCAAAGCCGCTGCCGGGGGAGAGGGCGACATTGGCCTGGTCGAGCATCAGCATGGCGAAGTCCACGCTGCTCATGCGGCTGACCCAGGGTTCGGGGATGCGGCCCCAAACGAACATTCCGGCTCGCGGAGTGGGGACTTGCCAACCCTGCTTACGGAGACCGTCGAGCAGCAGATCCCGCCGCGACTGATAGAGTCGCGACTGGGCCTCGACGGCGGCGTCAGTGTGCCGCAGGGCGACGATGGCGGCGATTTGAATCGCCTGAAACAGGCCGTAATCGTAGTATCCCTTGATGGTCCCGAGGGCCTTCACCAACTCCGGGTTGCCGGCGCAGAAGCCGCATCGCCAGCCGGCCATGTTGTAGCCTTTGCTCATTGTGGTGAATTCGACGCCGACATCTTTCGCCCCCGGCGCGGCCAGAAAGCTCGGCGGCGTATAGCCGTCGAAAGCCACATCGGCGTAGGCGAAGTCGCTGACCACCATGAAGCCGTACTTGCGGGCCAGCTTCACCACTTCCACCCAGAACGCCGGGTCGACGGTGACGCTCGACGGGTTATGAGGATAGTTGAAGACCACGACCTTGGGCGACGGCGAGAGGTGCTCGCAGGTGAAGGCAATGTTGGAAAGGAACTCGTCCTCCTTTTCGACTTCCAATGCAATGACACTGGCCCCGGCCATCGCCACGGCGTATTTGTGAGCTGGAAAAAACGGAGCCGGAATGATGACGTTGTCCCCCGGCCCGACTGACGCCAGCATCAGGTGGCTGAAGCCTTCCTTGGAGCCGATGGTGACAATGATTTCGCTCTCGGGATCCAGCCGCACGCCGAATTTCTTAAAGTACTTGGCCGCGACTTCCCGCCGCAGATTCAAAATGCCCGTCGCCTTGCTATAGCCATGATTGTTCGGATCCTGAGCCGCCTCCATCAGCTTCTCGATCACAATTTCCTGCGGCGGCTCGCTGGGGTTTCCCATGCCGAGGTCGATGACATCTTGCCCCGCCTTGCGTTTCTGGTCCCGCAGGGCATTCACGCGGGCGAGGACGTAAGGGGGGAGCTTGGTGAGGCGATCGGCGAGCTGGATTTTGAAGGGCGCGGGGGAAGACGGAGAAACGGAGAGAGGGAGAGAAGGAGAGATAGGTGCCGCGACCAGTGTCGCATGTCCCCTGTCCCCTGTTCCCTGACTCCTGACTCCTGACTCCTGTTTTTCGCCCAGCACTGTCATACCGCCATCCCATCTTCGCTAGCACGTAAAGTGTTCCCAGCTCTCAACATAACTCATCGGGTCGCTGGGTGGGAACGGGAAAGGGAAACCGCCCTTGCCCGCCTCTCTTGTCACCACTGCCAAGCTGGCGTGTGCGGCAAGAGACGGTGGCTCATCTAGACAGGTTCGCGCAACTCATGTTCCCGTAAGAGGATAGCAATGCGATATTAACGGACCATGACTGAATTCCTTGTCCAGCTCGCTGCCACCTTTCCGCCCGCGACCTGGCGGGATGTGACGGTTCTGGTCGCTGTCTCGGGCGGTGCGGATAGTGTGGCGTTGCTGCGGGGCTTGTCGCAACTTAAAAGTGGTGCCGCCGAAGGACGATTGATCGCCGCTCATTTCAACCACCGCCTACGGGGAGCCGAGTCGGAGGCCGACGAAGCCTTCGTTCGCCAACTCGCGCAAGATTTGAATTTGCCGCTCGAAGCCGGCCGCAGTCAGGCACCCACGGATTCAACGGGCGACGGCTTGGAGGCGGCAGCCCGCGCGGCGAGATATGACTTTCTGACCGAAGCGGCTCACCACTTAGGCGCTCGCTATGTCGTGACCGCTCACACAGCGGACGACCAGGTGGAGACCATACTGCACCGCTTCCTGCGCGGCACCGGCATCGGCGGACTGGCAGGCATTCCAAGAGCCCGCGAACTCTCGCCGGGCATTTCCTTGCTGCGGCCGCTGCTTGCCGTCACCAGGACCGAAGTCCTTGACTACCTCACATTGCTCCAACAGCCCTTCCGCGAAGACTCCAGCAACGCCTCCCCTGCCTTCACCCGCAACCGCCTTCGCCACAAGCTGCTGCCGCACCTAGAAAAGGAATTCGCCCCCGCACTTCGCGACTCACTTCTACGGCTGAGTAAGCTGGCGGAAGAAAACCAGGCATTTCTGGCTTCACAATTGGAGCCACTACTAACTCAGCACGTTCACGTTCGCGGCAAGTCCGTCATCCTCGACTGCGAGGCTCTCGCCCATCTTCACCGCCATCTCCTTCGTGAGCTCTTCCTCCGCATCTGGTCCGACCACCACTGGCCCCAGCAGGACATGACGCTGGAGAAATGGGACCAGCTCGCCGCGCTCGTGCAACAGCCGGCGGACACCGCTCCCCAGTCGCTTCCCGGTGGCATCCGGGCCGAAAGACAGAGAGACGAACTGCGGCTTAATCGATCCGTCAAATAGGGATTCCTTCATGGCATGGATCATTCTCATCCTGGCGGGACTGCTTGAAACTGGCTGGGCCATCGGGCTGAAATACACCGACGGCTTTCGCAAGCCGGTTCCCAGCGTGCTGACGATTCTGGCGATTGCCGCCAGCATGTATTTGCTGGCCTGGTCGGCAAAGACGCTGCCCATTGGCACCGCCTATGCAGTCTGGACTGGCATCGGAGCCTTTGGCGCGGCTGTGCTGGGAATCTGGCTGCTGAAGGAACCGGCCAGCCCGGCCAGGATTTTCTTCCTGGTGCTGCTGCTGGTGGCCATTGTGGGTTTGAGATTCACGGCGATTGAAGTGCCGCTTGCGCCGCGGTAATCGTGGCGTCGATGTCCGCTTCAGTGTGGGCGGCGGAAACGAACAGGGCTTCGTACTGGCTGCAGGGCATGTAGACGCCACTCTCCAGCAGCCCCCAAAAGTATTGGGCAAAGCGGGCCGTGTCGCACTTGGCCGCTGTGGGCCAGTCATGCGGGGCCTGCTCGTTGAAGAACAGGGTGAGCATGCTTCCGACGCGACTGAGGGAGTGAGGCACTCCCGCGGACTTCGCAGCCGTGAGCAAGCCATCCGCCAGGCGGGCGCTGAGCTGCTCCAGTTTTTCATGCGGCGGGTTCTTCCGCAATTCTTGCAGCGTGGCGATGCCAGCTGCCGTGGCGATAGGGTTGCCGCTGTTGGTGCCGGCTTGAAAGACTTTGCCGGCGGGAAGAATGTGCTGCATGATGTCCCGCCGGCCGCCGTATGCGCCAATGGGAAGTCCGCCGCCGACAATTTTTCCCAGCGTCGTGATATCCGGTTGAATCTTCAGCCGCTCCTGAGCCCCGCCGAGAGCGACCCGAAAGCCGGTCATCACTTCGTCACAGATTAGGAGCGCGCCATGCTGCTGCGAGAGGCTGCGAAGTCCTGTTAAGAATGCCGGCGAAGGAACCACGACACCCATATTCCCCACCACCGGCTCAAAAATGACGCCGGCGATGCGCGAACCGTGTTTGGCAAAGGCTTCTTCCAAGCCAGGCACGTCGTTGTACTGCAAAATCAGCGTGTCCTTCGTCGTCCCCGCGGTGACGCCGGGAGAATTCGGCACCCCCAGCGTCGCCGCACTACTGCCCGCCGCAACCAGCAGGCTATCGACGTGGCCGTGATAATTCCCGGCAAACTTGATGATCACATCCCGCCCCGTAAAGCCGCGAGCGAGGCGAATGGCGCTCATCGTCGCTTCCGTTCCGCTGCTGACTAGCCGAACCATCTCGATGCTCGGCACGCAGGCCGAAATCAACTCCGCCAGTTCATTTTCCGCCCGCGTCGGCGCTCCAAAACTGAACCCGCGATCCGCCGCTTTCTTCACCGCCTCTACCACAACCGGATGCTGATGCCCCAGAATCATCGGCCCCCAGGCCCCGACATAATCGATGTACCGGTTCCCATCGACATCGAACAAATACGCCCCCGCCGCTCGCTCAAACACCACCGGCTCCCCACCAACGCCGCCGAACGCCCGCGCCGGGCTGTTCACGCCACCTGGTATCAGCTGCTGGGCACGGGAGAAGATGGCGTGGCTTTGGTCGTGGAGCATTAAAAACCCTCGTAAGTTCGGCGGTTCCTTATTTTTAGCTCGGAATGGCCTGGCAAGATAGGCAAAGACATCTCGTTCCTTACTGTAACCCCCCGGTAACAACCCCCTGCCCGCGCTTGGCAAGAGCGGCCAGGAAGCGGAAACTTACTGCCAGGGGGGAAACACTTGCCGAGGTAAGGCCGTCTTACTTTCGGCAGCCGCGGTCAGCATTTAGGGGTTCGTACAAACAGCGAGGTGGGTTATGAAACGGGCTATCGCAAGCATCGGGTCGTTTCTGGCAATTCTCCTACTGGCCCTGGTCGGCACGCCGGCCTTTGGCCAGGGGGTGCTCATCATTCATCACTGGCCGCATCCGGTCCCGCTGCCGCGGCCCATTCCGCGGCCCACGCCGCCGCCAGTCTCGTACAAAATCAAGGAGCTGTCGTATCAGGCCAAGATCAAGGACCAGGTCGCTCAGGTCCAGGTTTCGCAGTCCTTCGTGAACACCGGCTCGGCCCAGATGGAGGTCAGCTTCGTCTTCCCGCTGCCGTATGAAGGGGCGATTGACCGGATGACCTTCATGGTTGACGGCAAGGAATACGACGCCAAGCTGCTGCCGGCGAAGGAGGCCCGCACCATTTATGAAGGGTACGTCCGCCGCAATCAGGATCCCGCTCTGTTGGAATGGGTCGGCTACGGCATGTTCCAGACCAGCGTCTTCCCCGTGCCGGCCGGTGCGGAGCGGAAAGTGACCCTCAAGTTCAGCCAACTGCTCCGGAAGAGCGGCCAGCTCACGGACCTCGTCATTCCGCTTTCCACGGCTAAGTACAGCTCCACGCCCGTCGAAAAAATCTCCATCGACGCCTCGATCGAAACGACCGCCGAGATGAAGAGCGTCTACAGTCCGTCGCATGCCATTAATGTGCAGCGGCCGGACGGCAAGCACGCGATTGTGAAGTATGAAGTAACCAATCAAATTCCGACGACCGATTTCCGTCTGCTCTTCGACACCAACGACGGCTCGCTGGGAGCGAGCGTCATCAGCTATCGGCCCGAGGGAAACGAGGACGGATTTTTCCTGCTCCTCGCCAGCCCCGAGGTGAAAGCGATGAACAGCGACCGGCCGGCGAAGACCCTCATCTTCGTAGTCGACCGCTCCGGCTCCATGAGCGGCAAGAAGATTGAACAGGCAAAGGACGCACTCAAGTTCGTCCTCAACAATCTCCGCACCGGGGACATGTTCAACATCGTCGCTTATGACAGCGCGGTCGAGTCCTTCAAACCTGAGCTCCAAAAATACGACGACGAGACGCGAAAGTCGGCCCTCGCCTTTGTAGACGGTATCTACGCCGGCGGCAGCACGAATATCGACGGGGCAATGACCACGGCTTTGGCGATGATCAAGGACGATTCGCGGCCGAACTACGTCCTGTTTCTCACGGATGGTCTGCCGACCGCTGGCGAAACGAACGAGGCGAAAATCGCCCAAAATGCCAAGCAAAACAACAAGGTCCGCAGTCGCATCATTAGCTTCGGTGTCGGCTACGACGTCAACAGCCGCCTGCTGGACCGGATTGCCCGGGACAATTACGGCCAAAGTGACTACGTCCGGCCCGATGAGAACATCGAGTCGTCCGTCGGCCGGCTCAGCACTAAGATGGCTGCCCCGGTGATGACGCATGTCAGCGTGAAGGTAGACGTGGACGCCATGACCGACAGCGGCGCTCCTTCCATCAACCGGATGTATCCCAAGGAAGTCTACGACATCTTCGCCGGGGACCAGATGGTCATCGTCGGCCGCTATAAGAAAGCCGGCGGCGCGAAAGTGACGATCACCGGCAAAGTTGGGAACGAAGAGAAGAAGTTCGACTTCCCGGCCTCGCTGATCGAAAAGAGCAATGACCAGTCCTTCGCCTTCGTCGAGAAGCTCTGGGCAATGCGGCGGATTGGCGAAATCATCGACGAGATGGACCTCAAGGGAAAGAACGACGAGCTCGTGAAGGAGCTGGTCGGACTTTCCATTAAGCACGGGATTCTGACGGCGTACACCTCGTTCCTGGCGGACGAGAACGCCCGGCCGTCGCAACTGGCATCGTCTAACTTTGGCGCCAACGTCGAAGCGACTCGACGAAACCTCGACCGCCTCTCTTTGGCCGAAGGGAAGGACGGCGTCGCCCAGCGTGGGGCAAAGTTCGACCTGCAGTCCGCCAAACAAGCCCAGTCTGGCGGAGGAGCCGGATTTGGAGGGGGTAAGCCGGGCGCAGGAGGCTTGCCGGGCGCTTCCGCCGCCCCCGCCAGGACGGATGCGGCCGGTCGTCTCGGCGGCTATGGCGGCGCGAAGTTCCGCGACATCGACAGCGACAAGGAAGTCGCCGCCGGCGACTCGGTGCAGAACGTCGGCAACGAAACGCTCTACAAACGGGGCCGCACACTCTATGCCGCTAACGCCCAGGAAGTCGACCCCGACAAGGACGACGCCAAGATCAAAAAGGTCAAGCGGTTCAGCGACGAGTACTTCGCGCTGGTCAAGGCCAACACTTCCGAAGAAAACGCCCTCATGGCCCGCCAGCAAGAAGGAGACGAGTTGATCGTCAAGCTTCGCGGTCAGGTCTATCGGATTGATTAGTAGTCATTGCCGCCAATGAGACGGACCACTCACCCGGAGGGAGGCACCCTCCGGGTGAAATCGGCGTTTTCAATCGTTGGTGGAGACAATGACTCTCAATTCATGGATGTCTTCGTGGAACTTGCCGGTGATTCCGATCAATGGATTACCTTGGCTGCTGCTCATCGGCGGTTGCTTTCCTCCTCCTGGGCAACCATACCAGTCGGTGACGTACTTATCCGAGGGATCCAGCTTTCCGTCTTCCATCCGCCAGTATTCGATCCGAACTGCGTTCACTACCAGTCCCTGGTGAACCTGAATCGCACCGATAGCATAGCCCGGCTCGGCGATCGACTGAGCTTGCTGTTTCCCTCCCGGCGCGCCGTGCCAGCTTCCTAAGAAATAGCGGTCTGGCCCTGAATAGACCGGCTGGAGAGCTTGGATTGCGCCACCCCAATTGTCCCCCTGGATGATTCTCAGGCCGACTAGCGGCTCTCCATTGGGTGAGCGCTCCGAGAACTGCTTGTTTCCGCGTGAGTCGGTTGAAGTCGGCTGCTCGCGGCGACTTTCGGTCGTGTCGAGACCAATGGCCGGCACAGATCCTTCCACGATCGGAAGTGCCAGCGGCTCATCCATGGCGTGCCACTCGTCGTTGAACACCTGGAGTTCCACGACTGGAAACGCGACTGGGGGCTGGCCAGCAACAAACGGCATTGGCGGACCTGCCCTCGGTGCCGCCTTGCGCGCCGCTTGGGTCGGAATCCAGATGAACAAGTAAAACATCACACCCACGGCCAGAATCAAAGCCGCAGGGACGACAATGATCGCGGCCATGATGGCGAGCATCCAGTTGGCCGATTGTGGCCCAGCAGCCGGTGTTCCTGAAACCGGAGGTCTCTTCGAAACCGGTGATGGATGCCTGACGGGGCTGCGGTCGTTACGGAAGTCAGGCTTCAGGACAATGTCGAGAAACTCCCTCGCCACATCTTGCTGTTCGGATTTCAGCTTCTTCCACTCCAGGTCGTCCGGAAACTGGTCGATGTAATACCGCTCGGGGTACATCCCCTGCGGCCGCAGGTTCTCGCCATTGAAGGCGGCAAAACTCTCCCAGGTCAAAACCAACGATTCGCCAAAGCGCGGCTCGGCTTTCGGGTTTGCCGCCAATTCTGCCTCATTCGCGATTGTGAGCAGCATCACGTATTCGGTTCGCGGCAACAGGCTGGTGACGGTAAACAGGCAGTAAGAATAAAGACGGCCGCTTCCCTCGCGGCCAGTTTCGAGCGCACGATAACTGGCCACGAACGGCAGGTTGTTGCCGGTCCGCTGCTGGTCCAGTACTTCCTTTTGCAAGGAATATATCTGCTCGTTGCCTAGCGTGTGCAGCCGTTTGACATTCCAGTAATTGGGATGCTCGGGGGCCGGATGCCACGGATGCCAGCGACCGTCTTCATCCAGAACCAGCGGTCCAGATACGAGCGGCTTGCTGGGTAAATCGTCGGGTGGATCGTCGCATTCTTGCATCGCGAGCTCGACGAGCAATCCGACCTCCTGGTGCTGATATGTCCCGGAGATCCAAAGGACATGGGTGTGCGGCGCAAAGGCCACGTGCTGACCACGAACCGGCAGCTTCCGGATGGCCGCAACATCCAAGAGGCGCGTGGCATAGTGTTCATCGCGGTTGCCAGTTGGGAGCCACGCCAACCCCTGCATTTCCTCAAAGGGTGGCTCGGATAAGCCAGGGCCGCTGGCCGGAGGAAGGTTGGCGAAAGCCCGTTGCAATGCCTGTTCCAGCGTCAGTCCGGCCTGCTTCAGATCGAGGGGACTCAAGAAGCGGTAGGTCTCGCCCAGGTCTTCCGCAACCGTGAGGGCCAGGTCGTCCGTAATCAACCGAAAGGCGAACAGTCCCGACTGCTGCAGTTCCGGGGGCAAGGGCGCTCCGCCTAATCGGAGCTTGCTTACCTCAAAATGCCATCGCGACCGGAGCAGCGGCAACCAGCGATGGGGTTGCAGGTTGCTGGTCTCGAGTGAGCCGCTGAGCCAGAACCGCACAAAGTCATCAAGCACCTGCTCCTTCGCGCGCGGGTGCAATGCCATTCGATAACGCTCAAAATACCGCGACAGCAGGATGTGAACCGTTTGTCCACCGTAGTTTTGGGGAACAACCAGCATGTCGCTGCCGGCGTCATATGTCGGCAACGGCTTGACTCCCGCGGCCGCCAGCCGGGCCACAATCTGGCTCGCGAAGTTCACCCGCTCGTGCATTGCCATCGACCGGAATGGGAAGTGAAGCCGTCCGAAGCTCGTAGCATAACCAATGTCCGCCGTCCAAACAGCGCGTTTGTCGCAAGGCCGCGAATTGAACTTGCCAGTAGAATGTTCTTATGGCTTCTGGAGAATCCGTGATTGCCGTACTGAAAAACTATCCTGGACTTGGGCCAGTTCGACAGATTCACGAATTGGGCAATGCTGGCGGCTTTAGCGGCTGTTTGCTCTGGCGGATTGAGCGGGAAGCTGGGGACCTTTGTCTGCGGCGCTGGTCCCAGGAGCATCCCTCCCAAGAGCGACTGACGATGATTCACGGGGTGCTCGCCGCGCTGGTCAAGAGTGGATTGACCTTCATCCCGGTTCCGCTTCTCACCCGCGGAGGCCTGACCTTCCTTTCGCACTCTAGCCACTTTTGGGAGCTCGTCCCTTGGATGCCAGGCAAAGCCGACTTTCACGAAAATCCGTCGCGGACACGCCTGGCGAATGTGATAGAAGCGACGGCGCGAATTCACCAGCAAGCGCAATCCTTCTCCCCGCCGCTCCAGCAGACTTCCCCAACGCTCCTTTCCCGACGCGAGCAGTTGCAGCGGCTCCTGCATGGCGGAGCCGACCAACTGGCGGCTGCCGTGGAGCGGCACCAGGACTGCGAGCTGCAGTCCCGTGGCCGCCAACTTCTCGCTCACTTTCGCCAGCGGGCTTCGACCGCGATGGCATTGTTGGACGCACTGCACAGCACTCCGGTACCGCTTTTTCCCGTCATCCGGGATCTTTGGCACGACCATATCTTCTTCACCGGAGACGAAGTCACCGGCATCGTCGATTTCGGCGCGGTGCGGGTGGATTCAGTCGCCTGCGACCTCTCCCGCCTGCTCGGCAGCCTGGTGCGAAATGACCGCGCCGCGTGGGAATTCGCTCGGCAGAGTTACGGTTCGATTCGCCCCCTCTCCGCGGACGAATGGAAGCTGACCCAAGCCCTTGATGCGGCCAATGTCCTTCTGGCCGGGCTGAACTGGCTCGATTGGATCTGCATCCAGGGACGCAAATTCGAAAACCTGGCGGTCATTCATGCCCGGCTGGACGAAATCCTCTCCCAACTGGCGGGAGCCTAGCCCCGATGCCGTTCATGCTTTCATAACTATGCACTGCTTGAAGGATTGGGGCTAAGCCGGCTCATTGCGGCAGAAGCCAACGCCGCTGATGTACCAGCCTTGGCCGCAGGGGCGGCACCAGAGGACGACTCCCGGCAAATCGTATTGACCGCCGGCATTGTCCTGAATGGAAATGGTGTATTTGCCGCCAATGGGCATGTCGTGCAACAGGCCAATGCCGACTTCGGAAACGTCGCGGGAAAATGCCGACAAGATTTGCGAACCGCGACGCAAGGTGACCGGCTGAAAGAGTGGGAACCGTTGTTCACCGCGGTTGTCCTCGGCCGCCTGATCCTTGGCCTGTTCGATCAGCCGGTCCACGCGGGGCTGCAAATAGGCCGGGAGATGTAAGGGGGTTGTCATGTTGGACCTCAAGAGGCGTGTCGCATATCCAACATTACGTCGCAATCGAACTGCCCGATTGACGAGCCATTCGATGTGAAGATCGAGGCCATCAATCCCCGTTCCGAATGGGGTGAGAAAGGTGCTGTCGTAGCGAATGAAACGGCCGGGAACGGCCCTTTGGGGGGGAACCAGAATCACTCAATCTCCAGCATGTCCTCGGTCTGGCCGCTGGAAAGAAATCGGCTGAGCACAAAGTCCGTGTCATAGTTCTGGCCGAGAACCGTCCGGCTCCGGCTGGGTGCCAGCGTGCGGTAGATGAGCCATTGCTCCTTGCCGCTTTGCACTCGATAGCCGGCGGCGACGTCTCGCGGCTGAACTTCGAGATTCTCCCCTACAGTCAGTCGTCGCCAAGTGTTTTCGCGGCGGAGGCGCTCCGGCGAAAGATCGAGCCACAATGGTGAATAGAGGTTGCGGCCATGTCCAGCGTTGCGCAGAACGAGGCGGTTTTGGTGACACTCCAACTCGCCGGAGCAAAACTCCGCTCGCCACTCCGGCAGCGCGAGGGAAAGAACTCGGGCGACACGCTTTCGTTTGAGGCCAAGCGTTCCTTCACGGGTCTCCGCCGCGGGCTGAAAGGTGGCCTCGTCGGCCAAAGGAAGCTGAAACGAGTGGCGGATTTCAGACTTGGCACCTTCCGAAAGCACCTGTTCGCCAATCAGCGCATCGGCCAAATACAGAAACTGATCCTTCCGCGCCAAGGCCATCTGGCGTTGCAACACCCAGCCACTCGTGAGCGGCAATTCCAACTCCAGATAGTCGGCTTCCTGATCGGAGTGCCAGCAAACTTCTTCCCAGGGCCCCGCGGCTGTCAGCGGACTGCCGTCGACGGTTGTTTCAAAGGACCAGATGCCCCGCAGTAGCGATTGGTCCCCGGCAATCAGCGCCAGCCGCAACTCGGGCTGGGAATAGTCAACCTCCAAAGAGTCGAATGGAGGTTGCCAAGTCCGCCGCAGCAAAGCTCGCCGGGCGTCCTCCGAGTGGGTGGCGGGCGTGGGAGTGCGCATCGGGCGGGCGAAAACGTGTATAATGAGTCGCGAACCGGCTGGGCCGTTTTAGCATGCCCATCCGAAATCCGCTATGGGCTGAAATTGGGAGCTATGCCATGTGCTGCAAGATGACCTGGTTCGCGCAGATTCTGCTGGCCGCCTGCGGCGCTATCGCTCTGGGAGTGGTTTACTCGCTGCCGGCCGATGAGACCGAACCGAAGGTCAGAGCGGCGAGCGAAGAGACGAAAAGGGAAGAGCCCGCCAACAAACCGGCGAAGGAAGCCCCTAAGGCGGAGAGCGGACTGAAAAAAATCGCCAAGGATCACGACATCTATCTGGACCTCAAGCGAAAGGCCGTGGTCATCGACGGGGAGGTCTGCCTGCGGGAAGGGCAACTGGAAATGTTCGCCTGTCCCAAGGGGACCAAGGAACATGAATCGGTCGTCTCGCTCAATTGTACGGCCGAACAGGCTCATGCCGCGCTCCTGGCGGTCGGAGCCAAGCCGGGAACGACGGTTAAATTCACCCCCGAATACAAAGCGGCGACAGGGCCGATCGTCGACGTGATGGTTCTGTGGCTGGATGAGAAAGGGGAAAAGCACAAGGTACGGGCACAGGAGTGGGTCAAGCAGGCCAAAACCGACAAGGAAATGGCCTTCGACTGGGTCTTCGCCGGAAGCGGATTTTGGACCGACGAGGATACGGGCAAAACGCACTACATGGCCAACAGCGGCGACTTGATTTGCGTCTCCAACTTCAACACCGCCACGATGGACCTCCCCGTGGAAAGCTCGCAGGCCAATGCCTCGCTCATGTTCGTCGCCTTCACCGACCGCATCCCCCCCCGCGGCACAAAAATCCGCGTGGTCCTGATTCCGCGGCAACCCAAGGAGGCCGAGCCCAAGCCCGAGAAAAAACCGGAACCCAAACCAGAAGAGCCGAAGACCACCGAGGAAAAGCCCACGGAAGACAAGCCCACCGAGAAAAAATCTACTCCCTAACCTCTGCCCTCCAAACTCTAACCTCTCCCTACTCTCCCCATGATCACCGTCGGCATGAACTACCACGTCCTTCCTGGCCAACAGCAGGACTTTGAAACCAAATTCGCCGGCGTCGTGGCCGCCCTCAAGGCGGCCCAGGGGCACACCAGTTCCACCCTGTGGCGCGACGTTGCGGACGACGCTTCTTACCTCATTACGAGCGAATGGTCCGAAGAACAAGCCTTCACCGACTTCATCCGCAGCCAGGCCTTCCGCGATGTCACTAACTGGGGCAAAGAGCAAATCCTCTCCGGCCGCCCGCAGCACAAGATTTATAAGCACTAGTTTCCCAACGCGTTCGTGAGCGCATTCCCGGAGAGCACCAAGCGTCAGCGTGGGGAGTTTTCGCGCTAAGAACTCCAATCGCTTACGCAAGTGGCTCGCTGGAGGCGTTCGTACGGCAAATCCCCGCGTGGGCGCGGGGGCCAAACTTGCTACCACTGCGCTGGCGCTTACCCTTCCGCATCCGGCCGGTTCGGGTAAACTGAAAGATTGGACGCGTCCCGCAAGGCCCCCAGGAGTCAGCACCGGTGCAAATCAACATTTCTGCCCGGCACGGTCATTTGAGCCCAGCCACACAGGAACGGATTAAGGAAAAAGTCGAGTCGGTGCGAAAGTTCTACGACCGGCTGACCTCCATCCACGTGATTGTCGATTTGAGCCACAAGGACAGCCCCTCGGTGGAAATCACCGCGCATGCCGAGCACCACGACCCCTTCGCGGCCACGGTGCAGAGCGATTCGGTTCATGCCGCCCTGGACGGAGCCGTGGACAAGCTGGAGCAACAGCTGCGCAAGCACAAGGAACGGCTTAAGGACCACAAGGCTTCCGGCCACAAACATTTGGAGCCACCCGCCGACGGGGAGCCGAGCTAATATTCATTTTCAGCCGCGGCGAACCTTCATTTTCAGCCGCTGTTCTTGGCCCCGAAAGGTTAAGGAAATCATCCCATGAAGTTTTCTGATTTTGTGGTGGTCCCGGCCATCCGGGCGGAGATTGCCGCCGACGACAAGTCGAGCGTGATTGAGGAGATGGTGGCTTCGTTGGCTCAGTCCGGGGTCGTCCGCTCGGAAGACGCCGCGGGCATTGTGGCGGCCATCATGAAGCGCGAGGAACTGGGGAGCACGGGCATCGGACGCGGCGTGGCGGTGCCGCACACCAAGCACCCCAGCGTGGGGAAGCTAATTGGTACCGTCGGCATCAGCCATCACGGCGTGGACTTTGACAGCCTGGACGGCGAGAAGGTGCATTTGATGTTCCTCTTGATTTCGCCCCCGGATCGCCCGGCGGACCATTTGCGGGCTCTGGAAAACATCAGCCGCCAGTTGCGGGATGACACCTTTTGCCGGTTCCTGAAACAGGCCCACAGCACTTCGGAAATCCAGCTACTGCTCGACGAATCGGACGCTCATCAATTTGGCAGCTAATAGTGCCGGGTCTCCCCCTTTTGTCTCAGATTCTTCCGCCGCGCTTCGTCTGTTCGCCATGCCGGATTTCACAGTCAGCCGAGACGTGACGCTTGTGAACAGCAAGGGATTTCATATCCGCCCGGCCCACCTCGTGATGAAAACAGCGGCTGAATACAAATCGGAAGTCAAGATTATCAAGGAAAATCATGCCGTGGACGGAAAAAGCATCATGGACATGATGACGTTGTTCGCTCCAAACGGTACAACACTGACACTGCAGGCTCGTGGCCCAGATGCCCAAGCCGCCGTCGATGCACTTGCCCAGCTCGTTGAAGGTGGCTTTGGGTTAATGGACGAGTAGTTGTAGTTTTGAAAGTATTGGAGATGGACAGCCGGCGATGGGCCGGCAAGAAGTTGATAGCGGCTTTGCCGCGCTCGCCTCCTTGGGCAAAACCAATAATTGCCGCATCGGTGCGGCAGGGGGGGAAGCAGCGGCCGGGCCTGGACCAGTGGTTCCTTATGAGAAGGCGTGCTCTCGCTCGCAGTTGACCTCGCCCCGTGCGGCTTGAGGTCCTGTAGGCAGTGGCCGCATGAGTTTCCATGTTACATATGTTTGGGCGCGGCGGCCCGCGGAGGCACCAAATCCGCAGGGCTCACCCGTGCCGCTTGTTTCCTGTGCTTTCCACGGGCGAATTCCGCCGGGGGCACTTTCGTCGCCGCTTGACTCTTTCGAGCAGCTCCCAAGTCATCCCTTCTGCCGGGCGCTCGCGCGCCTAGAAAACACGACTCATGAAGAATGAAATGCTGATTAATGTCTCGCAGCCCGAAGAGTGCCGCATCGCCATTGTGGAGGACGGCTTGCTGGAGGAGCTCTACATCGAACGGGCCAGCGCGGACAACTATGTTGGCAACATCTACAAGGGGCGGATTGTCAATTTGGAGCCGAGCATCCAGGCGGCGTTTGTGGATTTTGGAGTCGGCCGCAACGGCTTCCTGCACATCAGCGACGTGGAGCCACAATACTTCCGCCAGGGTGGCTACGATCCCGGCGAGTCCTTTGGCGCGGGGCGGATGGCCGACATTGACGTGGGTGATGACGACCAGGGTCCGCCGAGCGAGAACGACGAAGGAGATGGGCCGAGCGAAGGGGACCAGGGACCGCGCGGCGATCGCCCGCCGCGGCGTGACCAGGGGCGAGGTGAAGGGGACCGGGGTGGACGGGGCCGCGGAGACCGTGACCGTGGGGTCCGAGACGATCGGGGTCCCCGCGGCCAAAGCCGGGGAGCTCGTCCGCCGCGCGGCGGACGTCCCCGCATCAAGCCCCCCATTCAAGACATCCTGCGACGGGGTGACGAAGTCCTCGTGCAAGTCATCAAGGAAGGGATTGGGACCAAAGGGCCAACACTTTCCACGTATCTGAGCATTCCTGGCCGCTACCTGGTACTGATGCCCGCTTTGGGTCGGGTCGGCGTATCCCGGAAAATCGAGGATGACCGCGCCCGCCGCGAGTTGCGGGACATCATGCTGGAGCTTAATCCGCCCAAGGGGCTGGGCTTCATCGTCCGGACCGCCGGCCAAGAGCGGACGAAGAAAGAGCTCAGCCGCGACATGGCCTATCTGCTGCGACTGTGGAAGGTGATCGTTCGCCGGCTGAAAAAGACGGAAGGGCCGGGGACCATCTACGAAGAAAGCGACATGATCATCCGGACCATCCGAGACATTTTTACTTCCGAAATTGACTCCATTTACATCGACAACAATGAAGCCTTTGAGCGGGCCAAGGAGTTTTTGCAGCTCGTGATGCCCCGCCACGTCAATCGCTTGCACCATTACATCGGCAAAGAGCCCCTGTTCCACAAGTACAAGCTGGAACAAGAGATCGCTCAGATCTATCAGCGCAAAGTGGCCCTCCGCGGCGGCGGCTCGATTGTGATTGATCAAACCGAGGCCCTGGTAGCCATCGACGTCAACAGCGGCAGTTTTCGGGCCAAGGCGGAGGATGCCGACGAGACGGCTTTCCAACTCAACATCTCCGCGGCCAAGGAAATCGCTCGGCAACTTCGCCTGCGGGACCTGGGGGGGGTGATCGTCAACGACTTCATCGACATGCGCCGCGAGCGCCATCGCCGCGGAGTGGAGCGGGCCTTGCACGACGCCATGAAGCGGGACCGGGCGCGGACCAAAATCCTCCGCACCAGCCCCTTCGGCCTGATTGAAATGACACGGCAGCGGATTCGCCCCAGCGTGAAGAAAAGTGTCTATGGCGACTGCCCCTGCTGCAGCGGCCGCGGCGTGGTGAAGACCGCCGAAAGCATGGCCATCGAAGTCGTTCGCCTGATCATGCTTTCCAGCCAGCAGCCGGGCGTCCGCCGGGTGACGGTCAAAGTCAATCAAGAAGTTGCGACCTACCTGAGCAATAAGAAGCGGCGTGAGATCATGCAGCTCGAAGACGACGCCCGTCTGAATGTGCAAATTCTCGGCAGCGACGGCTTGTTTCCAGAACACCTGGAACTGGATTTACGGGATGAAGAAGGGCGCGAAGTGAAGATGCCGGTGGCATAACGTTAACCAGGCACCGTTTATGGAAGCGGCTTCTTCCGTGGTAGATTGCGTAACCTTGAGGCTGCGAAGCTACGGAAACGCAGATTTTTGGCCTGTTTATCGGTCTGCTGCCCCTTGTCGAAAGTACTCGCAAAGCTCTATACTGAGCCGCTTTACCTGAACTTTGGGTGATGACATGAAAGTGCGTACCAGCGTACGGAAGATTTGCGAGAATTGCAAAGTCGTGCGCCGCAAGGGCCGGGTTTACGTCGTTTGCACCAACGCCCGCCACAAGCAGCGTCAGGGTTAACTTCGCCGGAATAGGCGGCCGAATTGGTTGTGGCCGCCTCGTGGAATTCCAGCCTGGGTTTCTTTTATCTTCGCGGGTCCGATTGGTTTTTTGGAGAGAGAACATGCCTCGTTTGCTCGGTGTCGATATTCCCAACGACAAACCCACCGTCTTTTCCCTCCGCTATTTGTATGGCGTGGGTGACAAAGTGGCGCTGGAACTTTGTCACAAGGCTGGCATCGATCCGCAGAAACATGCCCGCGACTTGGCGGAGGAAGAGCTCTCTCGACTGGCCGTATTGCTGGAGCGAGACTACACCGTGGAAGGCCCGCTCCGCCGCCAGGTTCAACAGAACATCAACCGCCTACGTGATATCAAGTGCTATCGCGGCATGCGGCATCGGCTGGGGCTGCCTGTTCGCGGACAGCGGACCCGCACCAACGCTCGCACTCGCAAGGGCCCGAAGAAAACCGTGGCCGGCAAGAAGGGGGTCAAGGACCTCCGTTAGTCCTTGCCGATCAATCAAATACTGGGTTCCAGGAGTTAAGCAGTGTCCAAAGCAGTTGCCAAGAAAAAGAAAGTCCGCCGCAACGTGACCGTGGCTATCGCCCACGTCCGCGCCACTTTCAACAACACTACCGTGACCATCACCGATTCCAAGGGTGACACGCTTTGCTGGGCCAGCGCCGGCACCAGCGGCTTCAAAGGGAGTCGCAAATCGACCCCCTTCGCCGGACAGTGCGCGGGACAGCAAGCTGCGGAAAAGGCGGCCAAGTTCGGCGTCAAGGAACTGGAAGTGTTGGTGAAGGGCCCTGGCTCCGGCCGCGAGAGCGCCATTACTGCCCTGCAAACGGCTGGCATGACCGTGAAGACCATCGAGGATGTGACCCCGATTCCGCACAATGGATGCCGGCCCCCCAAGCGCCGCCGCGTTTAACCACGGCTAGTAATAGACGGCACGCAATACACAGCACCAAGACATTCGCCCTTCGGGGCATTTCGCAAGGGAGATCGCAGATGCATATTCGCTGGCGCGGGTTTGAGCTTCCCAACATTGTCAATTGCGACGCTAACTCGCTCACCTCGACCTACGGCAAGTTCACCGCCGAGCCGTTCGAGCGCGGGTTTGGCGTCACCATCGGCAACAGCCTGCGGCGTATTCTCCTCTCCAGCCTGGAGGGGAGCGCCGTCACCCAGATCAAGATTCGCGGCGCTCAGCACGAGTTCACGACCATTCCCGGCGTACTCGAGGACGTGACCGAAATCGTGCTCAATGTGAAGTCCCTTGTGGTCAAAAACCACAGCGACTCCACCCGCGTCATCACCGTCGAAAAGAACTCAACCGGCCTGGTCACCGGAGCCGATATCCAGACCGATTCGGATGTCGAAATCATCAATAAGGGGCATGTTCTGGCCACGCTCACGGACAACGTTCCCTTCATGATGGAAATGGTCGTTGAAAATGGCCGGGGCTACATTCCTTCCACGGAGCACAGCACGGGGGATCACGAAATCGGAATTATTCCGATTGACGCGGTTTACAGCCCCGTGGTTCGAGTCCGCTATGAAGTGGAAGAGACCCGCGTCGGCCAAAAGACCAACTACGACCGCCTGACACTGGAAATCTGGACGAATGGTTCGGTGAATCCGGAAATGGCCCTCGTCGAATCGGCCAAAATCCTCCGCAAGCACCTCAACCCGTTTGTGCAGTATTCGGAGCTAGGCCCGCGAGTCCATTCCCCCAACCGTGGCGGCGTAGCCGGCCTCGACGGCATCCTGGAATCCAAGCTGAGCATGAGCCTGGCGGAACTCAAGCTTTCCGTGCGGGCCATGAACTGCCTGGAGACCGAGAACATTCATACGGTTCGGGACTTGGTGCAGAAATCGGAAGACCAGCTCCTCGAAGTTCGCAACTTTGGCGAGACCACGCTCACCGAAGTCAAGGAAAAGCTGCACGACCTGGGGTTGTACCTGGGGATGCGCGTTCCCGCTATGCGGTAAGGGCCAACGCTATATTCATGCCCACGCAATGCCGTGGACGAACCACCCATTTCAGTTATTTCAAGATTTCGAGTTTCCCATGCGTCATCGTCGTCGAAGCCGAGTCCTCGGTCGCTCCCCCAGCCATCGCAAGGCCTTGTTCAAGAACATGGCGAGCGCTCTCATTCTGACCGAACGAGACGCCGAGGATGACGAGAACACGCCCAAGGTGAAGGGACGGATTATCACCACGCTGCACAAGGCCAAAGAGGTCCGCCCGTTGGTCGAAAAGTGCATTACTATTGCTCGCAAGACTCTCGCCGACTTGGAGAGCGCCAGTGAGTTTGCCACGAACGCCAAGCGGAACACGGCCGAATGGCGGACATGGCGTAAGGGAGAAAACTGGCGCAAGTGGGCCACAGCCATGGCGCCCGCCGTCAATGCTCGCCGGCGCCTGGTGCAACTGCTCGGCGACAAACAGGCGGTTTCCATTCTGATTGCTGATATTGCCCCGCGGTTCAAGGATCGCGATGGCGGCTACACCCGGATCGTCAAGCTGGCCAAACCCCGCCTGGGGGATTCCGGTGCCAGAGCCATCCTGGAATTTGTCGGCGTGCGCGATCGCAAAGTCGAAAAGAGCGCCAAGCCGGCATTCAGCGAAGAGGGTGCGGACGAAAAGAGCGAAGCAGCGGCCACGTAGGCGACTATTCTTGGGGAAGGAACCCCCCGATGCAACAACTCTTGTCCGATTCACGCCAGCAGACGTTCGTACCTGCTCAGGCCGCGGGGTTTGACTTCACCTCGCGGATGCGGTTGTTGTGTGCGGATATAGTTGCACGCACGCCGGATCTCGCGCATGTCGATCTTTCTCGCATTGCGCTCACGTTCAGCCAGGCCCGCAAAGGGGTGAGCTGGGGGATGTACGCCTCGCTGACGCCGCTCCGCTTTGCGGGGGGCTCGCGGACCACAATTCGTCGCGGCCGGCAATACCAGGTGCAGCCGATTGTCGACGGCTCGGGGCGCGAGATGCTATATCTGCTCAGCTTTTATCTGCCGCGGTTCATGAACCTGGAGTTCCGCGAGAAATTGATCACCATCTTTCACGAGCTGTGGCACATCGGGCCAGAGTTCGATGGCGACCTCCGCCGCCACGAGGGAAGGTGCTTTGCCCACACGCACTCGCAGGCGGAATATGACCGGCAAATGGGAATCATCGCCGACCGCTGGCTGGCCCAATCTCCAGAGCCGGAGTTGTGGAGTTTCTTGCAGCACGATTTTTCCAAGCTCCATACCGCTGCCGGTCCGATTTTCGGTCTGCGGGTAAAGCGGCCCAAGCTGGTTCCCATTACCTGACAAGTCACGCGCCCTTCTACCTTGCTAATGTGCGACCGGCAAGGTAGAAGGAAAGTTGAACCCTGTCGGAGGCTAGCATGCCAGTTTATGTTTACGAAGTAATTACTGACGACAACTCCGACGGCGAGCAGTTCGAGATCTTTCAGAGCATGGCGGACGCCCCGTTAACGAAACATCCGGAAACGGGCAAACCCGTCCGCCGCGTCTTTCTGGCCCCTGCGGTCGGCGGCAAATGGTCGGAGTCGGCGATGGGGAAGTCCGTCGCCGACGACAAAAAGCTCGACAAGCTGGGTTTCACCAAATACGTCAAAGCCGGCGATGGCTTTTACGAGAAACGGGCGGGCAAGGGACCGGATGTGATCTCCCGGGACCAGCCGTTCTCCGAGGAATAGGTGCGGCCGTTCGCAAGCTATTGGTTATTCAGCCCCAGGCTCCGTTCCAGCGCAATCCTTTGGCCATCGAGTCCGCGGCGGGCTGTAATCTTATCCCAGGCGGCGGCGGCGGCGGCGAGCGCTTCCTCGGGGCTCTTCTTCCCGCGCAGCGCGTCGACCGCGGCCTGATCGAGGGCACTCAAGTACTCGCGCCGGCCGGGAAGGCGAATTCCCTGCGAGTGCTGCGGCCTCTCCTGGGTCTGACGAAGTGCGGCGACATATTCGCCGCGACCCTGGTCCCCGATGCTCCCCAGCCAGCTTGCCGCATCGGGCTCCTGCGAGACCCGGAACAAAGTGGTGTCGGGACTGGAGGGGCTGATTTGCACGGCCACTTCCGAGCCCGCCAGCCAGGTTGCCATGTTCTCTGACGCTTCTTGTTCGCCGCTGGTGGCAGTGACGGACACCATCCGTCCGCTGACGGCGAGGAGCGGCACATGCGGGCTTTCTCCCGCGCTGCGCGCGGCCCACTGCTTCTTCCCAAAATCATACGTCTCACTCGCCCCCGGCAGCTCCGCAAAACCGAGATTCGCGGCCCGTCCTGCCACGGCTTTGTCCGCGGTGGCCGTGGCCGAGGAGGGCCAAGCAATCGCCATGGCACATCGGCCTTGGGCCAGCTCCTGATAGGCCTGCGCGGGAGTGAACTGCGGCAGCTTAGCCTTGGTTTCACCGCAAGTGGCGGCCATCTCTTTCAATGCCCGCACGTAAGGAGGCTGGTCAATCAGTGCCTTGAGCGAGGAAATATCCAAAAGGGGCGAAATCTGCTCCTTGTGCGCCGCGTATGTCGCCGAGCGGGCCAGCAGCATCTGCCCGGCATAACTCGGGGCCAGCGGCTCGACCGTGCCGCGCCAGGTTGCATCGGCGGGAGGCGCAAGTTCACCCAGCTCCTCACGCTTGGCGAGGCGAGCCGCCAGGGCGTCGTACTCGGCCCAGGTCCGTGGCGGTTTGATTTGGAGCCTGGCAAAAATATCCAGCCGGTATACCAGCATCAGTTGCGGCGAACCGAGCGGCAGCCCGACCACTTTGTCCCCCCATTTCATTTCGTGCAGTCGCAACAGCTTGTAGATATCCCGCATCGCGAAGGCGTCGTTCTCCAGCGTTCTGCTCGAAATCGGAGCCAGCAGTCCCGCCTCCGCCAGTTCGCCAAGTTGCCCGGCGGGATAGACAATCAAATCCCCCGGCAGCCGCTTGGCGGCCGCGGCCTCTTGCCACGTAATCTCGCGGATGATGACCTCGTCTTCCGTGCGTGACCGCCATTCCGATTTGATGGCATCCCCCAGTGTCGGGTCGTCGACGATCAGCACCGTGAGCTGCGGAATCAGCCGCTTCTTGTTCCCCGGCTTATTCAAAGAGGAACTATCAGGGCCACAGCCCGCCAAAAGCGAAAGGAAGACAAACCCGCCCAGGACGCAGGCAAAGAAGACGTCAGCCAGGCGGGCGCAAAAAATTCGCGGGAGCATGGACATGCCTACGCAAAAGCAGCGATATTAGTTCAGTCTGAAACCTCAGTACCGCTGACTTCCCCAAGTGCGGACTGCACGAGAGCCCCCCGGTTGCTCGGAGCGGCAATCGTGACTTCCAGAGAACCTTCTGGTTGTTCCTGTTGTAGCAAGTCCGCGAGCCCAAGTGCAGAGTGCTGGTCGGGAAACGCGGCAAAAAGGGTCGGTCCCCAAGAGCTCTGCCCCACCCCCGCATAGCCGCGACCGCGTAGCCAGCCAATCAGCCGCGTCAGCACCGGGCCGTTGTAGGGGCCTCCCTGCCGAGCGGAGAAGCAATCTCCGGCGAGATGGCCAAATTGGAATAGGCTCTCGGCAAACTGCGGGAAGTTTGCCGTGGCTGCCGCCGGAATCAGTTCATCCCGGGCCATGGCGATGAGCCGCTCGGTCACATTTGCCGGCACTCGCGGCAGCCCGCCGATGGCCTGCTCTTCCTGCTCCCCGCTCAGTCCCCGTCCACCGGCAGGACGGAGAAGCACGAACCGCCAGTCGTCCGGAAAATCGACGCGGCAATCCAGCGTCGAGATTGGTTCTCCCGGCAGTTTTCCCCGCTCGACAATCAGTCCTCCCATCACAAACCCATAAGTGCCGATCGCCGAGCGCTGCCCCCGGCCAACGGAAAGCGCCAACTCCCGCGGCCCCGCGGCAGGCAGGCCAGCAAAGGCATTCAGCCCCGCGGCGACCGACAGCCCGAGCTGCGTCCCGACACCCAGTCCGATATGATTGGGGGGAGACTCCAGCACTTCGATGAGGCAGGCCGGAAGTTGCCCAGCCCCATGAAACTTCGCCCAATGCTCAGCAAAGTCCTGCGTGCGATCCGCCAAACTGCCGCTGCATTCGAATCGTGCTGCTGGCAAGAGTCGTATCTTCAGCGCCGGCCTGTCCACCATTGCCCCCACGCCACCGTACATCCGTCCTTCGTCCTGCTGCAAGCCAAACAGGCCGAAGTGCAGTCGGCTGGGGGCGGTGACGGTAATGGCACGAGACATGGAAGTGGTCATTCGAGGCTCGCGCCATGGGCATGGTTCGATGGCCGAAAACGCGACTATAACCCTTCCAGCTTCCCTTCCGCATCCCCAAACCGCTCCTGCTTCACCCCCATCTTGTCCATCAGCGACAAGTACAGGCTGCAGAGCTTGCGGTTGTCGCCCCCCTTCTCTTTGAAGTCGAGGACGCGGCCGGTTTCGAGCTGGCCGCCCAGGCCGCCGACGAGGAGCAGCGGGACTTTCGAGCTGTCGTGCTGGCTGCCGGACCACATGCTGTTGATGAACATCAGGCAGGAGTGGTCGAGGACGCTGCGGTCCCCTTCGGGCATCGCGGCCAGGCGGGTGGCGAGGTGAGCGAGCTGGCTGACGTAGAACCGCGAGACTCGCTCGTAGGCTTCTCCCTGGTCGTCGTGCGACGTGTTGTGGTGGGCCGTCCGGACGTCGAGGAACGGATAGAACAGCCCCGAAATGTCGCGGCAGAGGAGGAGCGTGGCGACCCGCGTTTTGTTGGTCTGGAAGGCGAGGGCGATGATCTCCGTCATCAGCCGCATGTGCTCGCGGATGTCCTCGGGGAGGCCGTTGTCCGGGCGGGGCATGGCAGCGGCGGGGCGGTCCCTGCCGGCGGCGTTGTTCTCGGCTTTGTCCTTGAGAGCCCGCGTCCGCTCGATTTGCTTCTCCACTTCCCGCACGCTGGTCAGGTATTCGTCCAGCTTCGCCTGGTCGCTGCGGCTCACTTGCCGGCTAAGGTGGGCGGCGTGGTCCCGCACTCGGTCCAGAATGCTCTGCATCCGCCGGCTGCCGTGGTTACCGAACAGGCTGTCGAAGGCGAGGGACGGATAGACCTCCATCGGCACTGGCGAATCGGCGTCCTGCCAGGAAATGTGCGAGCTGTAGGCCATCGAAAAATTCGTCTCGTGATAGCCGGTGATCGGCTGCTCGCATCCCAGCACCAGGCTCGGCTGCGGTGTCTCTTCGCCGAGCTTCGCCGCCAGCACCTGGTCCATGCTGATGCCGCCGCGCAGGACCGCCCCTTTTTGCAGCGATGCCCCGGAGAGAATGTTCCCCGTCTGCCCCGGATGAATGCCGACGTGCGTGGCGTTCTTGTTGAAGAGGCCACTTACGACATTGAGCTTGCTCTTGAACGGCGCGAGGGGCTCGAGCGTCTTGCTCAGCTCCATCTCTTCGCCCGCCCCCTTGGCCCACCAGTTGTTCGGGCTGATGCCGTTTCCCATGAAGAGAGCGGCGAAGCGAGTGGGAAACTGATCTGCTTTCTTTTCACCACTAGGAGTCTTGCGCGGTTCTTCCGCTCCCCAAACGGAGATCGATTCCAGCCACGGAAGGGCCATGGCGACGCCGACCCCTTGGAGGACGGTGCGACGGGAGGTCTTGTTCCGACTTATCATGTCCAATTCCTCGGTTGTGCCGACATTCTGATATTGTAGTCAAAGTGAACAATGAGAATTCTTGATACGAAGCTTGAGTCTAACCTAGCCGTCAGATAGTATCGTCACATCGTCCTGATCATCCTTTGGCGTGAAGGGAGTGGGGATTCAGATGCAATTTAGCGGCAGACTCGGACCTCCTGTTGGAGCTGCGATTGGTTTCGTGATTGGGCTTTTGGTAAGCGTTCTTGAATTGAATGGGTACGCATTGGCTGCTCGGATTGCAGTACCACTTGTCGCGTCGGCCATCGGTTTTCTGGGCGGGCTTGTCGTCTGGTTCCTGGATCGAGCGTCTACTCAACAGGCCGCCAATGTCCAAGAAAACCAATACTGCTGTCCGAAATGCGGCCGAAGGAACTCTCCGGATGCAAAAAATTGTATCAAGTGCTCCAGCGAACTCTCTTCACCGTAACAGCGGATTAACATTCCTTTTGCTTGAGCCTACTCTTCTCGCCCTCTTTTGTTCAAAAACTGCTGGCTCGTGACTATCATCTCCATCAGCCCATCGAACCGATACTCGTCTTTCTTCAGCTTCTGCTTCATATTCTCGACCAACGCCTTGTCCGATAGCAAGAGAGTTCTTCCCAGGGCATAGGACAATAGCTTGCGACTGAGGTTATCGACGAATTCGTTCTGGCGATGGTCCCGCAAATAATCGCGGAGCCCCGGTAGGCCGCTACCTTCGCTGCCGCCAGGGAACGTAGCCTTGATTTCGACCGCGTGGCCGCTGAGATCCTTTTCCCGCCTCTCGCCGATGGGGCCGTACCCTTCGTAGACGAGGCCGAGCGAGTCGAATCGGGCATGGCAGGAGGCGCAGCTCTTGTTCTCGCGATGCTTGGCAAGTAACTGAGCCAACGTAAGCTCCCCGAGTTGGGCTTCGTCCTTGGGAAGCTCCGGCACGGTCGGCGGCGGAGGGGGAATCCGCTCTCCCAGAATGCGTCGGGCAACCCAGTAGCCCCGCTTGACCGGGCTCGTCCGGAGGCCGGGGGAATTCTTGGTCAGGAACACCGACATGGGAAGGAGTCCGCCGCGACCGTACTTGCCGGCATCGTCAACTCGAACCCAGCTATCTGAATCGGTTCCAGAAACTGGCATCCCATAGTGCTTCGCCAGCATCGGATTCACAAACGTATGCTCGGCACTGAGAAAATCAAGGACCGAGCGATTCTCTTGCACGACATCGAGGAAGAACCGCACCGGCTCTTCGAACATCGCCTGGCGCAGTTCATTGTTGAAAGTTACGAACCGCTCGCGGTCCACGCTGTTGTGCTCCTCAAAGCGGCGGAAGTCGAGCCAGTTGCCGCCGAATTCCACGGCCTGGCCGCGAACCTTCTTGTCCCTCAGCATCCGCCGCGTCTGGGCGAGAAGTACCTCGGTTTGTCGCAAGTCTCCCGCGGCGGCATGAGCGAGCAACTCTTCATCCGGCATGGACGACCAAAGGAAGTAGCTGAGCCGGCTAGCGAGGGCGTAATCGGACAGGGGCTGAATCCTTTTGCCTTCTGGCGCGAGGTCCACTCGGTAGCAGAAATTCGGCGACATCAGAATGCTGGCAATGGAATCGCGCATCGCTTCCTCATGGCTCAATCCTTCTTTCTCGCGAAGCGAGCGATAGAATGCGAGAAGGTCTTCTCGCTCTTCCTTGGTCAGCGGCCGGCGATAAGCCGCTTGCGCGAATCTTTGCAAAGCCTCCAAATGGCTTGGTTCCGCTGCCAGGCGAGCCTTCTCCACCCAGCGGACTTCGGCATTGATGTTTGTGAAATAGGTCTCGATGGCGGCAATCGCCTTCTCGCCGGCGTTGATATCCTTGGCCTTGTTCAAATACTCCTCGCGGAGCCGCTGGACTTTGGCCTCGGCACCCGCGTCCTTGTCCTCCGAGCGGGCAAAATCAAACGGCGCTTCCCGCATATACCGGGGCGGCTCCGCCCGTTCGAAGAAAATGAAGTCCTTGTACTGCCGCTGCGGCGTGCCGGTGACGAAATGCAGATCCTGCCACAGCCCGTCGAGTTCTTTGCGGCCCGCATCATCCAGAATCAATTCATACAGCGGCCCGTCGTCTCGGAAATAACCCTGCATCAAGTGAAAGCCCGCAGTTAGCAGCCGTCCAGACGGCGCCGATTTCTCATCGAAGTAGGGAGGCCGGTCCGCGATATAGAAAGCATCGGGAAACACCTGGCAGAAACGTTCCAGGGATTTCCGCAGCTTTTCATCTGCCGCATCATCCTTTCCCGGCACATACTTCATCCGCTGAGCGGCCACTTCACGGTTCTTCCACAGGACCAAGGGCTGGCTGCCGGGGGAGATTCCATTCACCTGCAACTTGTCGATTTTCGGTGATAGCTCCTTGCGCCGTTGGAGGATCTGATCACGCAGCTTCTCACATGCGCGACTTGCTTCGACATGCTTCTGCGCGTCGACTGGAAGTTTACGCCAATCCTCTCGCAGTTCGCCCAGTGGACCAGCGTCAAAACCATCGTCATGCAGGACTGACCACACCGATTTCAAGTACTTGGCGGAAATCCCCGCCTCGTTCGCAAAGTCATCCAGGGTTACTTGCGGCTTTCCGACTTCTCCGCGGCGCTCATAACGCCACGCCGCGAACAGGTAATCCGCAATGTCCGCTTTCTGCCGCTCATAAAAATCCACAATCCTTTGCACGCAGTATTTGTCCCGGTCGGTATCCGTCACCGCCACATGTGGCGCGAATGCGAAGCCCTGGGGCTTCAGAACCAGATGGTCCGCGACATTCCGCGCCGCGGCCAGGTATTTCTTGACGAGCGCTGGCGACATGCTGAGCGATTCGCCGCTGTTATCGAAGCCCGCTTCATTCGCCGGGTCAACGGGAAACTCCTTCGTCGGCCGGAGGTCCACGCCGGTGAGATCGCGGACGGTGTAGTCAAATTCCGCATTGGAGAGCCGGCGGGCCAGCACCGGCCCTGGGTCGCCGGCGTTTCGCTTTGCCTCGTCGTCGCGCATGGCTTCAATCCACCGGACGACTATGAGACGTTCTTCGTCCTTGATGGTTTTAGGCGCGTCCTCGGGAGGCATCTCTTTCGCCTTCAACCGCTCAAGAATCAGCTCCCAGAGTTGCTGGTTCTTCGTCACCGCGGCCAGCGAACCATACCCCGCTAAGTCGAGCTTTCCTTCCTGCTTCTCCTGACCGTGACAATCCAGACAATACGTTTTCAGAATCGGCTGGACCTCCGCGGAAAATTGACGATCCAATTCCGTGGCCGCCGGCTCAGCTCCAATAGCCGCACCAGCCACCAGCAGCATGAAAGGGGTGAGAAAATGGTCAGGCTTCATAAATCGGAATTCAGCGACCAATCAACGGGGAAGGGGAAGGAACCAGCCCTGGATAATACCACCCCTATTCCGTTGACGTGGCACCAATTCGCGAGCCTATCCCCCTATGTGATGTCCGTCAACAACATAGCTGGCCCCTCTATTTTCCACGTTCCTATAGCGTCCCGGGAATTGATGGGACATAATTCACTCATGCACTGCCTGGTTGAGACATCTCATTCCTCGGCAGAGCATCCCGCCTGCAATCACCCCGCCCCAAGAGTCCCGCCTCATGCTTGCTCGCTCGATAGCATCTCGCTGTGCGCCGCTGGCGATTCTGCTTTTGGTCGCTACGAGCATTTCCGCACAAGCGCAAACACTTCTGGTGATTCCTGCCGAGCCGAAGCTTGAAGGGAATTTCGCCCGTTTGCAGCTTGTGGTGACGGCCGCGGATGCGGGCGGGATGGTGAATGAGCGGAGCGAGGATTTGACGGGGCAGACGAAGTTTGCTTCGTCGGATGCGAAGATTGTCAGCGTGAATGAACGGGGATTGTTGCTCGCGGTCGCCGATGGTCAGGTCAAAATCACGATCACGGCCGGTTCACTCACCAAAGAAGTACCGGTCACCGTCAGCGGCATACTGCCGCAGCCAGCAGTCGGGTTCACGGAACATATCCGCCCCATCCTCAACAAAGCTGGTTGCGCGATGGCGGCTTGTCATGCCTCGCAGCACGGCAAGGCGGGCTTCAAGCTCTCCGTCTTCGGCAGCGAGCCGAGTCAGGACTGGACGGCGATGGCGCGAGACAGCGTACAGCGGCGGACGGACTTTGTTCTGCCGGAAAGCAGCCTCGTAATTCAGAAGCCGACGATGCAAGTCCCCCACGGCGGCGGCAAACGGATTGAAAAAGGCTCGGTCGAATACCAAACGATGCTCGCCTGGGTGAAGGCCCATGCACCTAAGCCAGCAGCGACCGATCTCGAAGTAACCAAGCTCCATCTCTACCCTCCTCGCCGCGTCGGCCAGACCGGCCTCAAGCAGCAGCTCCGCGTCGAAGCGGAATATGCCGGTGGCAAGCGAAAGGACGTCACCGCGCTGGCCCGCTTCGACTCGATGGACGACGGCGTCCTCAGTGTGAATCGCGACGGCCTTGTCACCACCGTCGGCAAGGGGCAGGCGGCTCTGATGGTCCGCTTTGAGGGTCAGGCTGAAATCGCCCAGTTCGTCGTCCCCTATGCCGACAAAGTCGAGCTCGCCGGCTGGCAGAATCACAACTTCGTCGATGAGCTGGCCGCCGCCAAGTTCCGCGAACTCGGCATCGAGCCTTCCCCCCTCTGCGACGACTCCACGTTCATCCGCCGGGCGTATGAAGACGCCCTCGGCACGCTCCCCACGCCGGAGGAAACTCTGGCGTTCCTTAATTCCCAGGAGCCCAGCAAGCGGGCCAAGCTCGTCGATCGGCTGCTCGGCTTCGAGACCGGCGGCCCGCTGAATAATTACAACGACCTCTATGCCGCCTACTGGTCCCTCAAATGGTCCGACCTCATCCGCAACAGCAGCCGCGAGCTGGGGGACCAGGGGATGTGGTCGCTGCACAACTGGATCAAGGAATCGTTCCGCACGAACAAGGGTTTTGACAAGTTCGTCCGCGAGCTGATCACCGGCAAGGGCTCGATCTACAAAAACGGCCCGGCCAATTATTTCCGCCTCAACAACTCGCCCCCGGAGATGGCGGAAAGCACATCCATGCTGTTCCTCGGCGTGCGGCTGGAGTGTGCCAAGTGCCACCATCACCCGCTGGAGAAATACAGCCAGGACGACTACTACGGCCTGGCCGCGTTCTTCGCCCGCGTCAGCCTGAAGGGGAGCGAGGAGTTCGGCATTTTCGGCGGCGAGCAGGTGGTCTGGATGAGCGACCGGGGGGAAGTCAACAATCCCCGCAACGGCAAAAAGATGGACCCCAAACCGCTCGACGCCCCCGCCGTGGACCACCCGCTCGACCGCCGCCTGCCGCTCGCCGACTGGATGACCGGCAAAGACAACCCGCTCTTCGCCCGCGCGGTCGTCAACCGCTACGTGAGCTACCTGCTGGGTCGCGGCCTCGTCGAGCCGGTGGACGACATGCGAAGCACCAACCCGCCCAGCAACCCGGCCCTCATGGACGCCCTCGCCAAGCAGTTCACCGATAGCGGCTTCAATCTCAAGGAGCTGATGCGGACCGTGATGAACAGCCGGCTCTACCAGCTCGATTCGCAGCCGACGCCGGGCAACATCGGCGACCGGCGGTTCTTCAGCTACTACCAGGTAAAGCGGCTGAAAGCGGAGCCGCTGGCGGACGCGATTGACCGGATCACCGGTACACAAACGAAGTACAAATCGATGCCGCTGGGAACGCTCGCCATCGAGCTCCCCGACGCGGAATATCCCGACTACTTCCTGAACACCTTCGCCAAGCCGCGGCGGGCCAGCGTCTGCGAATGCGAGCGCTCCCCCGACGAAAACCTGGCCCAGGCCCTGCACACCCTCAATGGCGACACGCTCTCCGGAAAAATCGCCGACAAAACGGGCCGCATCGCCAAACTCCTCGCTGCTAAGACCCCGCATGATGACATCGTCACGCAGCTTTACGTTGCGTCTTTGAGTCGATTGCCGAGTGAGGGTGAACGCGCCGCCGCAGCCCGGTTTTTGTGCGAGAGCGAGTCGGCGGAGGAGTGCTACCAGGATTTGCTCTGGGCGCTAGTGAATAGCAAGCAGTTTTTGTTTGTGAGGTAGAAGTGGCTGCGAGGAGGCTTTCAGTTCGGCGTGAGGCGAGATAGCAGCGGTGCGTCAGAAACCTATCCGCGGGGGACTGAGCAGTTCCGCCAACTCCCCTTGCATCACCGTCACGGCCTGGCCTCCCAGGAGCACCCGTTCTCCTCGGACGCGAACCTGGACTCGCCCTCCTCGTTTGGAAACCTGATAGCCCACCAGGTCGAGCTTCCCCAGCCGGTCCGCCCAATAGGGACCGAGAGCGCAGTGGGCCGAACCTGTGACCGGGTCTTCCGGCACGCCGCTGGTGGGGGCGAAGAACCTCGATACAAAATCGAAGTCCCCGGACGATTCTGACCGCGCGGTGACGATCACTCCCCGCACAGGGAACGTGGCGATTCGTCCCAGATCGGGCTGAAGCGAACGGACTGTTTGCTCGCCCGACAGTTCGGCGAAGAGGTCCATGCCGTTGGTCCCGACCCAAACAGGCTCTATTCCCAGGGCCTCGGCAAAACCAGCCGACGGCTCCGTCAAAACTGGAGGCCGGGAAGGAAAGTCCATTTCGTACCCGGCTCCCAAGGGGGTTACGCTGAGGCGTCCGCTGCGCGTATCAAATCGGGCGATGGCATCGCGAGAAAGCATTCCCGTTTCCCAGAGGATATGGGCACTCGCCAGGGTCGCGTGCCCGCACAAATTTTCTTCCATGGTCGGAGTAAACCAGCGCAACTGCCAGGCGTCCCGGTCCTGGTAGAAAAAGGCGGTCTCCGCCAGGTTCATCTCCGCCGCCACCGCCTGCATCCACTGCGGGTCTGGTGGTCCAGACAACGGGCAAACCGCAGCCGGGTTCCCGCCAAAAGGCCGATTGGTAAAGGCATCCACAATATAGATCGGCTGTCGCATGTTTCCGTAAGGCTGAGGGGCCTTCCCTTTCGAATGACGAGACAAGTTGGCGGGCGGGTAGGTTCGCTTGGATGGGTAATGACAAGATCGCGTCCAAGCCGCGAGACGTGAAGGGTGGCAATGCAATCGCAATAGAATCAAGGTATAATTCCAGCATGGAAACCATCATTCATGATGTTAGCAATCTCGATGCCACCGGCCGTTCGGCTGCGGAAATGCTCGTTGGGCATTCCCTAGGCGAGAACCAGCAGTTGCTCATTCAGATCAAAGAGGTCGAGGCTTCGCCCATGCTAAACACGGCGGCCGACACCGACCAGCTCCCCGAATGGTGCAACGTCTACGCCGGCCTTGATGACGAGCAAATCGCCGTACTGGAAAGGGCCATCTCGCGGCGGCTCGACTTAACGCGAACCGGGGTGTAGCCCGATGAACGCAGCACTGCTCGATACGGACATGACGTCCGAGGTGCTGAAGCAGCGGAATGCGAATGTCAGCCAGCATTCCAAGCAATACCTGCGCTCGCATAGTCAGTTCGCAATTTCCGCCGTCACGCGGTTCGAGATCATCCGCGGCTACAAGGATGTGAACGCCACGACGCAGCTCTCGCGATTCATTGCCTTCTGCAGACGCACGCTGATTCTCCCCGTCACCGATGCCATCTTTGACCGCGCCGCCGACTTATGGGTACTCGCCGGCCAAGGTGGCCACCCTCGCGCCGATGCCGACCTGCTTATCGCCGCCACGGCGCTCGAACATGGGCGCAATTTGGTCACCGGCAATTCCGTCCATTTCGCATGGATCCCCGGTCTGGTCATTGAAGATTGGCGGCAGCCGTAGTCGCCTGAAGATTGCAGCCAGGGCTGCGGCAAAAGAACGCGGCATGTCCGAACGATCGCCGATGGTCGCGCCCGTGTCGTCGTGGTCGCGGGTGGTGGCGACGTGCGCCCTCGGTTCCACCATTCTAGCGCCCCTGCCGGGGCTTTTTCGTTCGCTCGCTTCCGTTGACCCACAGCTTCGCTGTGGGCTGGGTTCTAACGCCGCTGCCGCGGCTATTAAATCCTCGAAGGAACAGGTAGCCTAACGGGCGTGTTTTTCCAATAATTGCAGGCACATTCCCATTTTTGCAACATATCCATCGGCCACACCATAGCTACTCATCTTCTTTATCGCCCAATGAAACACGGCCATCGAAATTCCCGAAGCAGGATCGAAAAGCGATGAGTCCCAATACGGATAATCCAACAGCCAAACGAGGCGAGGATTGACCTGCCGCAGGACATGACCCATCACAGCACCAAATTCGCAGCACAACACAACATATTGATTGGTGAAGTTGTCTTCCGGCGATGATTTCAACAACTCTGAGATCTTGTGGGCAGTAAAAAAATTGTCGAAAACTTCGACCCACTGTGGAGAAACAGGTTCTCTGACCGCCCAGGACTTCGGCCAGTCAGCTTGCGCAGCACGTAGCATCTCGTCAATTTGGTTTTGAGTCCGTGCTTGCCATTCAGGAGTCAACGGCGAAATCTGTTCGGTGTTCATTCCCACCAAATCGTGGCGATTGGATATGTCTGGGAGAATTGACGGCTTGCCCCTCGCGGCAACATATTCCTTTGGATACCATCGCTCAAAATAACGCTCGAAGAGGACGTTACAGTCTGGAAGATTCGCCATGATTACCCCACCTCCGGCCTCACCCACGGCTTCCGGTACGGCCGCTTCAGCAGCTTATTGGCCTCGACATCGCCGACAACCTGATGCGTCTCATGGTCCCAGACGAGCGTCCGGCCGAGTTGCATGGAAATGTTCGCCAACAAGCACGAAGCTGTGGAGATGTGCCCCTGTTCGATGTCCGCGATGGGCTTGCCGCGGCTGGCGATGGCCTTCAAGAAGTCGCGCTGGTGGGCGCGGTTGGCGGTGGCGGCGTGGAGCTCCATGTCTTCTTCGGTTTTGTCTTCGGGGTATTTTTCCGGCGGGTCGAAGACGGCTGTGCCGCTCAGGGTCGGCTCGGTTTTGCCGGTGGGGAAGAAGTCGTAGCGGTGGACGTCGAGCTTGAGGGTTCCTTTTTCGCCGTAGATGAAGCCGGCCCAGGGGAACGCGGGGTCGGTGGGGTTTCCCCAGGTGCGGTGCTGCCAGGTGACTTTCAGGTCGCCGAAGTCGAACGTGGCGGCCTGCGTGTCGGCGGTGTTCGATTTCCCTTCCTTCTGCACCAGAATGCCGCCGGCGGAGCTGATGCGGGTCGGCCAGCCGAGGTCGAGCTGCCAACGGATCATGTCGAGCATGTGAATGCACATGTCCCCCATGATGCCGTTGCCATATTCCATGAAGGTCCGCCACCAGCGTTTGTGCGGCAGGCCATCGTACGGGCGAAGGGGGGCGGGGCCGGTCCACATCTCGTAGTCGAGGTGCTCCGGTACTTTTTCCAGCGGTGGGTTGCCGTTGGCCCGCATGTGGTAGTAGCAGCAGACCTCGGCATAGGCGATTTTACCGAGCAAGCCGGCCTTCACGATTTTTTCACGGGCTTCCACGAGGTGCGGCGTGCTGCGGCGCTGCGTGCCGACTTGAACGACGCGCTTGTGCTTGCGGGCGGCGGCCAGCATCGCTTGTCCCTCGGCCACGTCGACGCTGATTGGCTTCTGGCAGTAGACGTCCGCCCCCGCTTCGCAGGCGGCAATCATGGTCAGGGCGTGCCAGTGGTCGGGAGTGCCGATGAGGACGATGTCGAGCTTGTTGTCGGCCAGCATCTTTCGATAGTCGCCATAAAGTTGCGGCTTGTCTTTCGGCTTCCGCTGCTTGACGATTTCGGCGGCCTTGCCGAGCTGCTTCGAGTCCACGTCGCAGAGAGCGACCACCTCGGTGGGCGTCACTTGGATGAGTCGGAAGAGATCATTCTTGCCATACCACCCGCAGCCGATGAGTCCGACCCGCTTGGGTTTTTGATCGGCGACCTCTTCGGCAATGAGGCGCTGCTGGGCGGCAGCGGAAAGGGAGAGGCCGGCGGTAGTGGCGGTGGCGGCGATGAATTGGCGGCGGTGCATGGCGGAAGTCCTGGGGCTGGGGAATAGGGGCTCGGTGCTGGGGAAGAAGTGGATCACTAGCCCGCAGCGATGGCGAGGGAAATGGCTGTGCGATGACCCAGGATTCTCGGATATCGGCGGGGGCCGGGTAATGGTCCCCTCAGGAGGTCCGAAAAATGAGTCACTCCAAAGTCGAAGCGTCGCTGCCGCGGCGGGTGTTTTCGGAAGAGTTCAAACAGGATACAGTCCGACTCGTGGTCAGTGAGTATTATACGTGCGCGGCCGCGGCGAAACCGGTGGGTGTGGGCGAGCAGAGCCTGATGGCTCCCAAGCCCGAGCCAGGCGGCGAAAACGCCTCGCTCGACCAACTGCGCGTGGAGAACCAGCGGTTGCGGCGTGAGCTGCGGCGGGCCGAGATTTCCCGCCAAAGGGATTGCCCCGTCCCTACCGCATTTCCCTCGCGTCGTTATAATTTCCTGAGTTTGCGCAGGCCGTAACGCCTGCGAAAGATTTCCTCAAGAAACGAAAAAGGAGGGTTTCAGCTCGCCGCAACTGAAACCCTCCCGATTTGGCTGTTCCGGACACGGAATTGCTTCGTAGTCCGAAGACCCACAGCCGTACATGGGGTATCGGGACTTGCTTCTAGGCGACTTGAGGCCGGTGCGACACAAAGGCAAGGTCTGCCGAAACCACGACAGCTAGAGAAGGATTTGGTGGAGATAATGACGCAGCCCGCAAAGCTTGCCCTGGAGGATGGCACCGTTTTTACCGGAGTCTCGTTCGGCGCGGCAGGCGAGGTGGATGGGGAGGTTTGCTTCAACACCTCCATGACCGGCTATCAGGAGATTCTCACCGACCCGAGCTATCGCGGGCAAATCGTCACGATGACGTACACCGAGATCGGCAACTACGGCATCAACGAAGAGGACGTGGAAAGCGGCAAACCTCACCTCTCCGGCTTCATCGTCAAGGAAGTGACGGACCGGCCGAGCAACTTTCGTTCGCAGGAATCGCTGGGCGCGTATCTCAAGCGGAATGGCATCGTCGGCCTGGCGGGAATTGATACGCGGATGCTAGTGCGGCGATTGCGCACGGGCGGGGCGATGAAGGGGATCATTTCCACGACCGATCTCGATGATACCAGCCTCATCCGCAAGGCGAAGGCGAGCCCCGGTCTCGTTGGCCGCGATCTGGTGCGGGAAGTACTTCCTTCGCAGCCTAGCCAATGGAAGCAGCCGCTGAGCGAGTGGGCGAAGCTGCCGCTGGAGGCCAATCCGGCATTTGAAAAACAGGATTTTCATGTCGTTGCCCTCGATTACGGCATGAAGTGGAACATCGCCCGCCATTTGTGGGATGAAGGAAGCCGCGTCACCATACTTCCCGGCACCGCCACGGCGGAGGACGTGTTGGCATACCATCCCGATGGCGTGTTTCTCAGTAACGGCCCGGGCGATCCCGAGCCGCTGGATTATGCCCAGAACTGCATCCGCGGCGTGCTCGGCAAAGTGCCGGTCTTCGGCATCTGCCTCGGCCATCAACTGCTCGGGCTAGCGTGCGGGGCCAAGACTTTTAAGCTCAAGTTTGGCCACCGAGGCGCGAACCAGCCGGTGCTCAACGTGCTGACCGGAAAAGTGGAAATCACGGCTCAGAATCACGGCTTCGCGGTGGAGGAAGATTCGCTTCCTTCTTGCTTGGAAATCACCCACCGCAACCTCAACGACAACACGATCGCCGGCCTGCGGCACAAAGAGGCCCCCGCTTTCAGCGTGCAATATCACCCGGAGTCTTCCAGCGGCCCCCACGATAGCCGCTATCTGTTCCGACGGTTCCGGGAAATGATGCAGGCGGAAAAGCTGACGGCGTAGACGTTGAGGCTGACATTAACCTGAAGCGCACCTTCAAAACTTGCGCTTCAGGCTTGTGTCCAAACTAGGTTACGGCGCTGCGGCGTCGGAACGCGGCAGCAGGTCCTTGTCGAGCAATTCGTCGGCATGGATGACGGGACGAGCGGTGCCGGCCAGCAGAAAAGGAGCCATTCCCAGGCCCGCGGCGACGACCTGAATCGCCCGGTAGACCAGGGCAATCAATAGGCCCTTGTTCGCCGTGTTCGTCGGCGAAAACGCCTCGTAAAAAATCTTCAGCAGCCATTCGAGCAACCCCTGAGGCAGCGTCCCCGCCGCCATCGCCAGGGGAACAAACACGGCATGGTCCAAGAGCGGCGGCTGGGGCGTGGGCCGGCCATTCCCGTCCAAGAGAGCGCTGCCGATGACGTAGATCATCGCCACGAACAGCAGATGTACGCCGAGGCTCATCAGCATCGCCAACAGCAGCCGATCGGCACGGCCGCTGTAAATGTGCATCGCGCTGACCAGCTTCTGGATGATGCCGCCTAGGACCGGCGTTTTGCCCAGCCATTTCCAAACGGAAGACGTGGTGAAGCCCGGCACAAACAGCAGGCTTCCCGCCGCAATCCCCACGACCGCCGCGCCGCGAATCACCCAGCAGAGGAGCGACAGCTTGCGTTGCACCTCGGCATCCGCCTTGCCAATCTCGTTGACATCGATGAGCAGCGTTCCCAGTGAGGCCAGGATGAGCAGGGCCACCAGGCCAATCACCCGGTCGACGAATACCGTGGCCACGGCTTCGGTGCGGCGCGTTGGATTGAGCCGCGATAAGAAGACCGCCTTGACCGCGTCTCCCCCGACGAGCCCCAGCGGCAGCAGATTTACCGCGTATCCGAGAAAGCCCACCCGCAGCGCTTCGCGCGTGGAGAACTCCAGCCCCAGCGTCCGCGCCAGCATCTGCCAGCGGCAGACGGTGAGCGCCACGGCCGTCAGCACCAGCAGCACCGCGCCGGCCAACCGCCACCAGAGCCAATTCCGCCACCCTGCCAGCATGTTGACGAAGTCGTCGTTTTGGAAAGCCGAGAAAATCAAGTAGCCCAGAATGGCGACCGAAACGCCGATTTTCGCGGCGAGCAGACCAATCTTCTTCAAAGTCGGGTTCAACGGAGGACGATGCTCTAAGAGTGATTTTGGCGGCCAGCGAGGCAAGGGGAACCGAACCCGCAGGCCCAAGGGTCTGTCCTATCACTAATCGGCCGTCCTTGACAACGGGAAAAGAGACGGATAGCCTCAAGTAGTTGAATTTGCCCGAGAATTCGCCTGCTTCTAGCCATTTTAGGGGATGCCTAAAATCGCTGGTAGGTTGAGCTCTCAAGTCGGGGGATTAGCTCAGTTGGGAGAGCGCTTGCATGGCATGC
>SXGT01103742.1_pt1 | contig 58539 bp, 58 predicted proteins | sample 3176221 | NCBI WGS metagenome assembly SXGT01 (sample SAMN11356862, study PRJNA531348) | freshwater metagenome | isolation source: freshwater sample F1-120 | place: China: Fuxian Lake, Yuxi | collected 2017-12-25 | reverse complement strand
TATCCACTTCTTAAAGATCAGATTCGAAAGGTCTTTTCAAGTTATTTATCGTCGACAGATTACTTTTTATCCCTACTTCTAGATTAGCAATTCTAAATGCTGCACCCGAAGGGTGCCACCTTTTATGTCACTTTCAGGTTAGCCTTCACACTTTTTTAGAGCTCTATCGATTCTTTGGTATAAGTAGTGATTTGAAATGAGACTAGGTAGTTACTCTCACTCAAGAGTTCTAGAGGGGCGTAATAATCCCCCCCCTTATCACCCACCTTACACAGTATTCGGGGCCAGATATTAATTGTTACTATCCCGACATTATACGGAAATACATCTTTTATTTTTTCTTTCTAATTTTGCCTTCTTGCCTAAATGGAATAACCTTCTACAATAACTTTAATGAACGAACTAGAAAGCATTTTAAATACAGCTACACAAATTGCAGAAACCGCCTCTGAGATAGCCTTGTCATACTTCAGACAAAAGATTCTCATCGAGATGAAAGAAAACATGACCCCAGTGACTGTGGCTGACAAAAAAACAGAAGAGAATATTCGAGCCGAATTAAACTTGGCCTTTCCCGGCTTTGGAATCTGCGGCGAAGAATTTGGAGAGGAGGGTAAAGAGCACGAACTCGTTTGGACTGTAGATCCTATTGATGGCACAAAGAGTTTCATTAAAGGCATTCCCCTTTTTGGAACTCTCATAGGACTTCTCCAACATGGTGAACCTATCTTAGGCATCATGGTTTTACCGGCATTAAGAGAAACCTACACTGCAGCTCAAGGATTGGGCACTTACTGCAACGGCCATCAGCTACATGTTTCCCAAAAAACAACCTTAGAATCATCTTTTGTTTCTATCGGAGATGTAGATTGTTTTGAGGCCTCAGGACATAAAAAAGGGCTGCATCGAATTTTGGATAAAGCAGAATTTGTTCGTGGCTATACTGATTGTTTTGGTCACTCTTGCGTTATGCGAGGTGGAATCGATGCCATGGTAGATCCGGTAGTTTCTCTTTGGGATATTGTCCCTCTTGCCTGCTTAATTAAAGAGGCTGGAGGAGACTATTTTAGTTTCAGTGGAAAACAAACGGTTCATGAATCGAGTTTTATCACCTGTGGCCCAGGCCTAAAGAAAGAGATCTTATCGGCCTTGGGTTAGATCTAGAAACTATCCCTAATTATTATTACTTCTCTAATTTCATAGTGCTCATCACAACGGTCCCATAATAGTCAGACAATCCTGTATCGTTAGAGTGAAAAAAATATTGCCAAGAACTTTTTTTATCATCATCTTTTCTTGGCCCATCTTTTCTTGGATAGAGAGATAAAAGTTGAATATAATTGATTCCATCGCCACCGATTTCGCCATCTAACCACAATCCATCTGAGAAAGGGTGCCAAATTAATAATCCTTTAGAAAGTTTAATTCGGATATCAAAACCATGCATTCCTGCATCATCTAAATGGGTTTTTCCAAGTCTCATGGGTATATTACAAGTTTGTGGTGGCTGTTCAGACTCAGGGCCAAAAGTACTTAAGGAAATTCTTTTATTGATAGTTTGTTGAGCTATGAGTTTATTGGAACTGTCTCTAACTTCGACTTGAATTTTCGCATGAGGAAATTGAGCTATCACCTGACATGCATATTGATCATCTGAAAAGAGATCGGGATCGTGAGGAATAGTGGTGGTAACTCTAGAGACAAGAGCCTGAGAAGGAAGAGCTTCAGTTGAGATCATAAGAGTGAAAAAAAAACTACCTTCAACTGTAGTGACTTCACTTTGATATTTTAATAACGGGCTAGCTGCCATGGAAATATAGCTTAATGTGAAACAAAGAATTGATATGATTGTAAATTGTTTCATAGATTAGTCTCCTAACATAATAATGGTAGCCTCACGACCCACTGTGTTATAGCGGGTTTATTAGTTGAATACAAGTTAGAACATTGGCTACAGAGACCTTTTATTCCGACATAGAATTATCAAATTATTGCAGATATTTAGGTTGGTTTAAGCACTGTGGGTACAGGGTAACTGTATATAAAACACGATAGAATTTACGCTATTTCTTTTATTTGTATGTCCCCGCCTAGTGCATATCTGATTTCGGCATTGCGACAAAACCGGCATACCGGGTTGCGGTCAGGGCACCCGGCAATTGCGCAAGAGTTTGAAGACGCTGGCAGAGGGTCCAAAGTATCTCGTTCCTTTTCGTTGAATTCCTCTAGCCGTTGTTTAGAAAGAACCCAGAATTTAGTTAACCAGTTCATCAGGAGTATAGATTTTGGAAATAGTAAGCCGCTCATCTTGAGGCACATCTTTTTGATACTCCTCTAAATCTTTGGCCACCACATCTTTATCAGCTACTAGGGCAATGAGCCACCTATTCACCTTTTGCTTCTCTGTTAAAGCCGCTTTCAATTTTCGGTTACTGATCTCACCTATCTTCTCAGAGTATTCCTCAGGGGTCAGAATAGGAATATTGTATAGAAAACTTGTTAGTTTATGAGAGACTCTTTTGGCAGCGGTATCAAATTCAAAAGGATAGGAATTGATCAAACTTTCTTTTGCCAACTCCAATTCGTCACTAGATAACCCTTCGTTCATGTAGGATCTCCACATTTCTAAAATTTTAAATATCGTTTTAGATGTGTATTCTACGCTTGGAGTTGAAGAGATCGTAAAAAGCCCCTGCTGTCCCGACAAACCTCCTAGAGCAGAGTAAGAGCTTCCAATAGCGTAGGTCCAGCCCAGCTCACCTCGAACGATTCTAAAGAGCCTGGAAACAAGGGGCTCCCCGCCGAAAGAAAAATTTCCAGTACTTAAAGTATATCGATCCGGATCTTGAATGGTAATCCCGGGCTGAGCAAAGAATAACGAACCCGTTGATGTTTTGGGCTTATCTACAACGATAAGAGTGGGTTTTTCAGGAACCTTTAAATTAACCAGTCTTTTAACAGGCTTATTTCCATCTGGAAATTGGCGCCAAATACGAGAAAATTCCTGAACCATTTCGTTCTCTGAAAATGGAGCTGCAGCAGCAAAAATAATTTTAGGCCTATCAAAGAAGTCGTTATATCTTCTTTGAACATCAGCTAAAGTAATTTTTTCAACTGTGGATTTACTTCCAAAACCAGGTTTTTCTAAAGGACTCCCTTTAAAAATCTCTCTTCTTGCCGCCAGTCCTCCTAAACGATTGTTTGAGTTTTTAACATGAACAATGTCATTTAAAATTTCTCTCTTAAGTTCAAGAAAATCCTTTTCCGAAAAAGCAGGCTGAAGTAGAGCCTCCTCAAGAAGAGCAATAAACTTTTTGTTATTCTCTTTAATAACACTTCCGGAAAACTGAATAGTGTCCATTGAAACGCTTGCTGAAAGCGCTCCTCCCATTCTTTCTAATTCACCCTGAAATCTTTCTCGGCCCCTTTTTTTAGTTCCCCTAAGAATCATCTCGGCTACCAAGTTACTTAAACCTATTTTATCGATAGGATCTTCCATACTTCCACTCATCACAATTACACTGATATCTGAAGTAAGGCCGGCAGGATTTTTTTCATAGAAAACCTTAGGGGCCACAGGCACCCCATTTTCCGTAGCAGGGGCCGAACGAAAAGATGTCTTTTCCTTTGCAAAGGTAAAGGAACTTAAAACAACAAGAAAGAAAGTTTTGCGCAACATGATATTAACTCCTTGAAGACTTTTTGGGTTGCGGTCTTACTATGACCACAGATCGAGAATCTTTCTTCAAATATTTATTAGCCGCTGTTTTTAAATCGATCGGCTTTATTTTTTTAAACTCATCAATGATTTCGAAGCCCCTCATGTAATTTCCACTCACCATAAGATAATCTCCCAACATATTGGCCATGGAAGAGTTATCCTCGATCATATTATAAAGAGACAATAACTCTTGATTCAGAGCTCGTTCAAAATCCTCTTTTTTGATTACTTGAGTCTTTAAATTACTCACCTCTCGATTGATCACCTCTAATGCCTCTTCAGCACGATGTTTTTCGGCCAAAGAAACAGCGAACTCTAGATAATCAGGAACACTGCTAACCTCACAACCCGCTGACACGGCAATTCCTTTATCGACTAAAGACTTTCTTAATCTTGCCTCCATACCCGTGGAGAGATGGGTACTAAGTAACGAAAGAGGAACCACATCAGGAGAGTTAACTGAAGGGATACGATATCCAACCAAAAGAATATCGGAGGTGGCTTGGGGATGGGTCTTTTCAACCCGTCTCTCTCTCTTTTGAACAGGTTCTTCAGGCATTTTGTATCTAGGAACTTCTTGAGCCTTCATATCACCGTAATACTTCACGATGAACTTCATAAGCTCTTCCTCTTCGGTGTCTCCGACTATAATAATTGTGGCATTATTCGGAGCGTAAAAGGTTTTGTAGAAATACTGAGCCTCTTCTAAAGTGAATCCTTTGATCTCCTCTTCAGTTCCCAACACAGTATAACGAAAGGGGGCAACTTCGAAAACAGTACGATTCAGCTCGTCCCAAGCCAGTCTTCCAGGATTATCCAGAGCTCTTCTTAGCTCCCCCACGACTGCACCTTTTTCTTTATCCAATAAAGCTGCATCCAACTTAAGATTGGCCATTCGGTCTGATTCAAGCTCAAGTAATTTATTTAACTGATTAGAAGGAATGCTCTCGTAATAATTCGTTCGATAGAAAAAGGTGGTTGCATTCTGCTTTTCGCTTCCCATACGAGAGGTAAGCTCATCAAATTTCCCATCAGGATATTGGTCGGTCCCACGAAACATCATATGTTCAAATAAATGGGCTAACCCTGTCTTTTTGAGTTTTGCATCCATTTTTTCATCAAGTGAACCGATATCAAACCATGTCTGAAAGGTTAAAACTTTGGCCTCATGACGGGGAAGGAAAAGAACCTTAAGCCCATTGGAAAGTTTGTATTCTGAAAGAATCTCTCCATTAAAAAGCTTTTTCTCCCCTATCTTTTCATAATTAGCGCTAAAAAGAGAGGTTGTCTGAAACAATAAAACTATCGCCGAAACAAAAATAAATTTTTTATTCATAGGATTTTTAGTTAGTTAATTCCTCAAGCTTATCTGAAGAAATATTGGGTTTCGAAGGTTTGTTTTTTTCTTTAGGAAACTTTGAGTTATTTAAAGATCCAGCCGAACCTTTCTCATCGGGCGCACCAATCTGATACTCTGATAAAGGCTCATCGGGATTTTCTCTTACGGGAGACAAGGTTTCTGATGGAGTAATTTCTAATGCGGGATCGATTTTAGGCTCTTCGGGGGGCTTAGGTTTAACTTTAAATTGTATTTCATCTTTTCCAGGGGCCACTCTGGTTCCCTTTATAAGCGATCTAAAAGCTTTATTGGGGGCTCCAGCTCCAAGTGCTAGAGTCAATCCAAATCGACGACTGGGAAGCCTTCCAGGACCGCTAGAAAGTTCTTCGCCATAGGTTGCAAACTCCAACTTGAAGTAGGTTAAATTAACCCCAATTCCCCCAGTAAGATACCCCTGATGAATTCCCGTTCTTAAAGTTAAAACCCCTATAGGAACTTCAACTCCAAGATTCAAATGTTTTAATAATTTTCCAGTACGAGCTCCAAATTCTGGATCACTCTCTCCACCTATTTGAAACTCAGCTAAATCAGCTAAAACATGAATGAGATCTACAATCTCTCCGCCAGAAAAGACAGAGTGCCATCCCAAAGAAACTAGTCTAGGAAGTCCCGGGGGTTTACCCATACTTTTACTTCCAATTGAAAAATTGGTAGCTAGTATATTTGAAACAACCATAGATACACGATTTGATTCTCCAAAAGGCAAATAAGGAATATCGTAAATAGCCCCCAAATCAAAGTCGATCCCCAGTCCCGTACCTCCTAGTTCATCTGGATTTAATTTGATTTTGCCACCTTGGATCACATCTCCCAAACTGAAACTCGTTCGTCCCCCAGCTCGGGCAATCCCTTTAGTTGTTAACCCGATATGCAAATTTTCATTAATTACTGAACGGCCATAACTAACTACAATTCCAGCATCCGAAATTGCTGTAAAATCCACTGCCGAATCAAGCTCTCTACCTGTCATAAGATAATCGGCTTTAATATCGGGTACTAAAATTCCCACAGCTAGATGTTTCATTAAGAAATAGGGCAACACACTGGCCCCTAAATAGAGAGGCTCTCCCTGATATTTTATAAGAGCATCCACCGATTCGGAGATAGTTTTCGAAGATAGAGTGTTTTGAGTCTTAAATGCCGAAAGGGTCTCTTTTCCCAACTGGCCATTAATATTAACCATGGCCTGAGCTCTATGATCGTAAAGACTTAAGCCCGCTGGATTATAAAACATTGCGTATTCATCGTTAGAGAGGCCATAAAAAGCGCCCCCCATCCCAAGCGCCCGTAAACTTCGACTAATAGAGTAATACTCTTTCATTCCAAAAAGAGGAGATGCGATTAAGCAAAAATAGATAACGAGTTTTCTCATGTTCTAGAAAGTTCCTTTAAGGGCAGCTCTTACTACATTAGTATCTGCACTTAAGACACCTGCGGGTAACAGAGATATAGCCCCTGCTAACTCACTGTAACCTGCATTAGAAAGTTCGCTTACCACTAATGAACTTAAGTCATTTCTACAGGTGTCCACATCCACTTTGCACATACCCGCATTGCCGTCACCAATTGCACCAGTCCCGTTTTGTATAATATCAGTCGAGGTTAGATTACCGTCGCTATTTCCTGTTATATTACAATCACTATCTGACGTAGAACGAATTATATCGGCCTTAGCCATTCGAATGGCACAATGTGAAAAGGCCCCCACCGCTTTAAGAAAAATCCCTTGAGAACTTGAATCACTCCCTAAGCTTTCACAATGAGTTTGAGCCGAATCAAAATCACTACCCTTAAGAACACTCCATGGCACCAAGGCTCTTGCTAAACTTGAAAGCATTGTTGCTGAATTCTGATTCAAAGTATTGATAAGAATGTTGAGAGTCAGCCCTCCCTTTGTCAGATAAACCAGACACAACTTTTCATTCTTTAGATTAGTGTCCTTAATACCGTTATATTGCTCAATTGCACACGAATAGTCAGAATCTTTTAAACATTTTTGAGCCTCTTCCAATTTATCAAGATCAGAATTATTGGAATTAAAAGGGGCATATATATTACAGGCTGTGACGATGCAAATAATTATGCTTGAAGTGATTAAAGATAGAAGTGATTTCATAGCTTTTCGTAGTTAGTTTATGGAAATTTACCATAAAAAGCTCACGAAAAGTATTTAAAGGACGGGTAAAAAAATAGCGCAGCAAGACAATTTTATTGAGAAGTAGTTTTAGCAGGGCAAACCGAATTGCCCGGCTCCTGAACACATAGCGGGCCGAACAGTTTGAAGTTGAGGTTGATTTATAATATCTCGCTGAACCAATCCCCATCCCCCTTGATATAATTTCTCTTGGGTATCACGGGTGAGCGGTCCAAGTTTTTCCCCTACTCGAGTTATGATTCCTCCAATTTGAGATATAAACCAAGGCCGAGTCGAGTAATCATTAGCGTAACGGCCCCCTTTCATGGTGATGTACATCAAAATAAAATTGATTAAAGAATTAGAACAACCTCCCGAGATAGGGGGAAGCGAGGGTAGTAGACCTGGACCTGGACCTGGATTGCCGGGTTGCCTTGTAATAAAAGGAAGCAGGGGAATTAAACTGTTAGCTCCCGAATCTGCGCATGTGCTTTTAGTCTCTTTAGCCAGAGCAAACATAGATTGAAGCTGTTGCTGATCAATTGCATTATTCATTTGCAACTGAGGCGGCTGAGGAGGAGGAGCATTGTCGTTTCCGCCACAACCCACCATTAAGGTTAGTACTAGGGGACTTAAAAAAAGAAAAAGTTTTTTCATAGTTTACTCTCTAAAAGCATCTTCACGTCGAGTTACTTGTAAATGTTGCCAAGGTCCATACTTTCAGACCCAAAACTCACAGTTGTTTAAGCCTTTATTTTGCAAGCCTGAAGCCACAATGAGTATACTTGAGAAGTTATCTGCAAAGATTTGAAGTTATAGCTCTTTCGAATAATTAATTTTTATCTGTTGAAAAGTTAGACAGATGAAGAAGTATACACTGCTTAAGCATGAGGCCTATTTTCATTAAGAGGTTTTAAGTAGTTAGCTTGTATAGTACTTAGTCTCTCTATTTGATAATGTTTAAGACGATTTTATAATATCTTGCAGGGATTGGTTTTAACTCAAATAAAAGTTTTCTGTTAATAAACCTAACTACAGCTCTATAAGCTGCCTATTCCAATAAAAACTCTGCCAATTTTTAGAGTGGGGCATGCATAGAAAAGAAAATAAGGACTTACAAAGCTTCCATGCCCTTTGCTTTAACTATCTAATCCCATTCTAAATCACTACTTATACCAAAGAATCGGCAGGTATCATCGTTAACTGGTTAGTGCTATAATTATTTTTCACTCTTCCAAGGAAAATTACACGCCATGACTTTACTTAGACTCTTCATTTTAAGTGCTGTTCTATTTCTCAACTTACACTGCGCTCATACTCATCTAGATCAATTAAGAGCCCCGAATAACCTTAAATCTCAAAGAGATTGCGTAGGTCAGTTTAGTGCGCTTAACACCCAAAGCTATAAAAAACTCAAAGCAGTAAACAAGAGATCTGTAGAGGTTAACTCCAGTGCTATTCTTCCTCCCTCAGAGATCTTAACTTTAGAACCTCTTGAACCTCAGAACTACAAAAGATTCAGTGAAGAGAACAAGATTACTATTTCCACTTACAATGTATTAAACCTGAAACAAATGGTCGGCCGATATGAACCCGATTTAACTACTGGCAGAAGAGTCAAAACAAAACCAGAAGCACCCAAGTCTCAAAGCCAAATCACTGGAGTCGCTGAAGTCATTAAAGAAATTTCACCTGACATCCTATTTCTACAAGAGGTTGAGGGGGTGGAATCACTTGCCAATTTTGCTGAACAGGATCTTCAAAACCAATGGCGCCCTTTAATTATTAAGGGCAATGATTCTCGAGGTATTCATATAGGCGTTCTCATCAAAAAAACTATCCCTCTCCATTTTGATTATGAATCCCATAGAGATGAGCCTTTCTCCAATGAGCATCACCCTGAAATTAAAAAGGTCTTTTCAAGAGACTTTGCCGTGCTTCTTGCTAGACCCCCAACCGGTGGCGATCCTCTTTTTATTTTGGCCGGAGTTCATGGAAAATCGAAACGCAGTGAAAATAAATTGGACCCTGAAAGTCGAGAGATCCGAACTGCTCAAGAAGAGCGAATGGTAGAAATAATTAAATACTATCAAGAAAAACACCCCAATATTCCTATAATGCTTATGGGGGACTTTAATGCTGAAGTTCACTCGGAACCTGAGTACAGCGCACTAAGAGAGTTCAACATAAAAGATGTATTAGATCTCACCCCCAATGCTCTTCCAGTTGGAGATTTTGGCCGTATCACCCACACCTACCATCCTCAAGGCGGCTCAAGAAAAGCTTCTCAACTGGATTCCATTCTACTGGTTCCCCCTCATCAAGATTTTGTCCTAAAGGCCGAAGTCTATCGTTATAAAAATGAGGATGGATCTTTAAAAGCTATTCCCCAAACTTACGCTGAACGGCAAACGAACCCATCAGATCACTACCCAATCTGGACTGAACTTGATTTACAAAAGCTTATCAAAAGGAACTAGTCTAGCAATTCTCGGTGAATAAATTTTGAGGCTAATTAGTCCCTGGCGGAATGTGAAAGTTGGGCGTACAGCGACTTTGCTTGGAGCTGGTAGCCCCACTTTCACATCCAAATTCTTGAATGACTCCGCTTTCTAATATGCACTGTGGCTCAGCAAGAACTACTGGAACTAGTCTCAGCTTTTGTTTTTATTCAATCCGTGTGTTAGATAATTTATATGTCTAAAGCCTTCACTAAAGAAAATGATGATGATGATAAAGATCTATCCCTGGAAGAGGCTCAGGATAACTCACAGATCTCCCCTCCAGGTAAAAAAAATTACATTACCCCTCAAGGGATTGAGAAGTTGCGTTCAGAGTGGAAAAAGCTCATGGATGTAGACCGTCCTGAAATCGTAAAAGTTATTCAATGGGCCGCAGGAAATGGCGATCGTTCTGAAAATGGCGATTACATTTATGGAAAGCGTAAACTCCGCGAGATAGACCGAAGAATTAGATTCCTCACCAAACGGATGGAAAATGCCGAAATCATAGATCCTACCCAACAAAACTCAGACAAAGTTCTTTTCGGAGCTAGGGTCACCGTATTAGATGAACAGGGACATGAAAAAACCTATTCCATTATCGGAATTGATGAAACCGATGGAAAACGAAATCGTATTAGTTGGATCTCTCCCATTGCTAAAGCTCTTCTTCAAAAGAAAGTAGGCGATACAGCTACTGTTCAACTCCCGAAAGGGGAAGAGGATTTTGAGATAATTAAAATCGAATACCTAACTCTAGGTGATTAATAGATCCTATTTAATTTTTTTATCCGTCTTATAAATAGGATAATGGCCAAGCGACCTATCCCAGCTCGGGTGTTGCTTATGGAAAAATTCAAGCCTTTTTTCCGGAGAGTTCTCAAACTCAGAATCATTGAGTTTATCTTCAAACTCTTTTTTAATTTCAGGCTTAACTAACATCTCTTTAGCCACAACTTCAGCCACATAACTCTCCATATACTCTTTAGGCTCAAATCGAGTATTAAAAAATCCCCAAGAGAGAAGCGAATCAGGTCCCTTGGGTTCAAAGAGATTAAAAATCAGGAGAGCTTTAGGTTGCCTACAGCTCACAAACAGATCCCCAGGATAAATAGTCATTGTTTCCTTTTTCCATTCACCCGTTACAGACAATCCTTGATGGCCTTCAAAGGACTTGTTAGCAAAACTAAAAGTATCGGCACGAAAAGACTCAACTTCTCTAGCCCCTACATCCTCTAAGATCTCTTTAAACTTAATACTATGAGCTTGAAGTTTAGGAATCACAACTGAAGCAAAAGATCTGGGAACAATATACCCTTCGGGAATCTTTGCCGACACCTTCGGAGTAACCTCTTCATAAAAAGGCACTCTCCACACCTCCGGCTGATTAGGAAAATAGGTGATTTTAGTTCCTCCTGAAATAGAAGAATCTTCTCTTTCATACTTATAGCCCAAAAATTCTATCTCCCGATACTTATCGGTGTTTTCAAAAGTTAGCCCTTCAGACTGACCGACGCTATTTGTAATCTTGAGATCAATTTCATCTATCTTTTTTCTCCATCCCCCTCCTTTTTGAGCTGAGAGGAGAATGATATTTTCTAATGTATCTCGGGTTGCTTTAACTCGAATCGCATAGTCTTTCCAAGAATGGGTCTCCACCAAAATACCGATTCTATTTCTTAAAGCTAGGTAACCTTGTGAGTATCGGGGTCGAGTGACCCCTAATGCAAATCCTGAGGAAGGATCATCATCTATTCTAAATGAGGGATAAAAGCCTAAAGGTAAATGGCCCTGAGCCTTGAGGCTCGATAACATAGAGTTTTGAATCTCTTGAGCGATATTTTTCAGCTCTTCAGTTCCACGAAATAGGGGCTCCAAGATAATAGAAACATCATGTTGAAATTGAGCCCCATCGGTTACATGAAGATCTAAGCTTATAAGGGGATCCCATTTTTCAATAAACTTTAATAAAGCAAGCATCTCGGGGCTATCTGCTTTTACATAATCTCGGTTCAAATTATAATTCTGAGAAGTTGTCCTCCACCCCATTGCCTCTGGCCCCACTTGATTGGGACGATTATTAACTCCAAAACGTTCATGACCATCCACATTAAAAACTGGAACAAAAACTAAAGTCACAGTCTTTAAAGCCTCATTGAGTTTGGGGTTACTCTCTTTCTCTAAGATCTGTCGCAACAACCAAAATCCTGCATCTTTTCCATCTATTTCACCTGCATGGATTGCCCCCTGAAAATAGATTACGGGACGTTTAGATCTCTTAGCCCAAAAAGATAAAAGCCCCTTTTTAGAATCCGCAACCACCAAAGCTCTCATTTTTCTTCCTTCAGGAGTGGTTCCAAAGGTCACACAATCGACTTGGCTCGGAAACTTATTAGCAAAAGCCTTACACAATCTTTCGACCTCCACATAATGGCCGGTCTGTTTCCAATGGGAAAGTTCGGCTAAGGTCTTTAAGGCTTTACTGTCAGCGATGCTCTGAGAACAAATCCATGAAAAAGCTAGAAAAAAAAGATATTTCATTCCTATTGGCTATACTAACTTTTAAGCTCTGCCAAGTTAGGGAGAGTTATTTCTTAACTGCGAGTTCTTTTTGGAATAACTGAATTCTTTGTACTAGATTTTCACGTAACTTTTCAGGTAAGGCCTGAACCGCCTCAGAGCACCGATGAGCATTAAAGTGCAAAAGACAATAATAATTTACTTTGGCTTCAAGAGCCTCGGTTCGAGTTCGTGTAAGTAAAAAAACGGTGAGAGTTGTAAATATTAATCCCACAACACCTGAAGAGAGTATTTTTTTCCAAGAACTAATGGCTCTACGAGCCACGCCAAAATGGTGGATTAAAAATAAAAGAGAGCCTAAGGCCGAAATAACCATGACCCTTTTAAAGAGTTCATTCATCAAAAAGTTTGAAAGCCCAGGAGAAAGTTCGATTCGAGCAGATAACGCAGCTGTAAAACTAGCCACCACTAAAATCATCTTCCCTAAAAGATAGAGAGAGCTCAGATCCATATCAGCGATGTGAAGCCCTTTACTTTGATGAATAGGTAACTGCTTAAACTTCTCTAAAAGTTCATTAAGATCATGACAAGCCTGTCGACGAGTTCTAATGCCACGCAATCCAAGAGGGCTAAGAGGTAGTGTAGAGGGCAATAAAAAGAAGGAAAGAGCTCTTAGTTTAAATCCAACCTGAATCCAAGAGGCTAAAACAGTCCTGGATTCGTCATGACGAATATCTACAAAAGTCGTGTAGTAATTGGGATTTGTGCCTTTCGAATAAAGACGTCGATGAGCTTTACAAGCGATCATATGATAACGATGTTCGTGGGCCCAACTCTCAAAGGCAAACCAAGATTCTGAGCGCACATCAAAGGCTCGGCTCCACTGCCCTTCGCGATTAAACTTTTCAGTATCGCCCTCTTTGTGCTTTTTCTTCTTTTTAAAGATCGCTGTATTCACAAACACTTCACCCTTAGGTTTTACTAGTGCCCTAAAAAGCAAAGTAGGTGCCAGGGGGTGTAGACTAAGAGTAGACTGGTCAATTAGAGAGGTCTCTTCACTTTTATGCCAGGAGGGATTAAGAGTCTTCTAATAACATAATATATTATGTATAATATATTATGTTTTATAAGCACCTACGCAAGCATAGAGAGCTTTTGGGTTTCACACAGACAAAACTTAGTTTTCTATCAGGAGTAAGTTTACCTACTATTCAAATTATAGAAGCAGGTCGAGCTAACCCCGAACTGGAGACGGTCCAACGGCTTTTACTTGCCTTGGGTATGAAAGCTCAGTTCGTTGTAAAAAAGGCGGACTGGGATTTTTTAAGCTTATGCGGAGTCCCTCTCACTATCCTTAACTCTTCTGAGAGACCTAAACCTCAAGAGGTCTGTACTAAAGATCGGTTTATTGAAGAGATGCGATTGGCCCTGCTAGAATGTCACGCTTTGAAAGATTTTGGCAAAGACTCTGATCATAACTCTGGTGAAAAGGCTCGAAAATTAAAAGCTATTGGGGCGACTCTCATGGCGTTACGAACGCACTACCCTTCAGTCTATGCAGAGTTTTTGAGATCTGAAATTGCTAAAAAACTTCTATCTCAAAGTGGGCTTGAAAAGTTAAGGCGAATTGCCTTAGTAGGTTTAATGGAGTTTTTATGATGGCGATTGACTTAAAAACAGGTAAAAAATTTCTCGAGCTGGCATCAAAAGAGCTAAAAGGAAAATGGGTTGTTTTAGGCGGAACGGTGATGGTTCTACTGGGTGTAAAAGAGAGATTCACAGTCGACATCGATTTAGCGGGTCCTGAAACGGCTACACAAGCAGATACGCTAAAGCTTATGGCGATTGCTGAAAAAATAGGCTTACCTCCAGAGGCTATCAATCAAGCAGGGGCTTTTTTTCTTTATAGAATTCCAAAGTGGCAGGAAAACTTGATGCCAATAATAGAAACTAAACAATTCTCTCTTTACCGACCCAACTCTTTTTTATTTCTTCAATTAAAAATTTCTCGTCTTTCCGAGTCGGATCTTTCCGATTGTCTCAATATGCTAAAAATAGAGCCGGTAACAGCTAAACAAGCTCAAAATTTAAAGGCTGAAATTAATCGGGCTATAAAGAGTAAAAAGACAACGACTATGTTTAAGCTTAGATGTGATCTGCTTTTAAAGAGTCTCACAACCCATTAACTTAGAAGTGGCACTTTAAAAATATCAAAAAGACCCGTCTTCAGCCTTCCTTCGCATTTTCTGTTAGAGCTCGCTTTATACGGCAAAAAAACACGCCCCCCATTTTTCTTAATCTCTCTTGACGACTTTTATATCTTATCGACGATACATATGGAAAACTCTGCAGGAATACCTTTTTTACATCCTAGAGACCCTTCTCATTGCATTTTGTTTTTTCTCTCCTGGGTTATGACCTAAGGGCTCTACTTTTCTTGGTGTAAAGACAAATAGAGCCCCCAAAAAAGGCATGGTATCTCTCTTTATTAGGAGGCATTAAATATGAATACCATTCAACAACTTCACGAAAAGGCTCTTCAATGTGCTAAGGACTTTTTAAAACTAGAGAGTGAGCTTATTAATATATTGCAAGAGCTAGATGACAAAAAAGCCTTTTTTCACTTCGGCTACACTTCACTCTTTCAATACGCTGTCAGCTCTTTAAAACTCTCTGAGGGACAGGCCTATGCTCTGATCTCTATCTCAAGAAAATCAAGAGAGGTTCCAGAACTTAAAGAGGCTATCTCACAGGGCACTCTTAATAGCAGTCAGGCCAGAAGGATTGTATCTGTGATTACGCCAGATAATAAAAACGAGTGGATTGCCATGTCACAAACTCTTTCTCAAAGAGAACTTGAAAAGAAAATTGTGGCAGAAAGACCTAAAGAGGCAGTGAGAGATAAGATGACCTATCTACAGCCCAGCCAAGTGAAACTCGTGTGTGGTATTTCAGAAGAGCTTATGAAAGAGATAGAACGAGTAAAGGAGATTGTCTCTCAAAATACGGGAAGGCCAGCAAACCTTGAAGAGACCCTTAAAGCCATGGCCACTTTATATCTTGAAAGAAAAGATCCTATTAAAAAGGCTGAACGAGTTCTTGAAAAAAAACAGCTTTTCTCTTCTCCTTCTTTGAAAAGAGAGGGCCCCTCTTTTTTATCCTTAAGGAGAGTAGGTAACTCCCAAGGCAAGCGAACTACAATCCCAGCCCAAATCCGACACGAAGTCATGAAACGGGACCGTGGCCAATGTACTTTTAAAGATAAAGTAGCTAACCCATGTCAGAATAAAAGATGGATAGATCTCCATCACAAAAAACCCATTGCGGATGGTGGAGAGCATAGCCTTAATAATATTATTACTCTGTGCCGACAGCATCACAGATTCCTTCATCAAAGAATCTTCTAACGAATAGAGAACCTGATACAAAAATCATGACCGATTTGAAGAGGGGTACCGACGCCAAAAAATAATAGGACCCGTAGTTTTGCGCAGCAAAGCGGAGGGTTGCTAAGCCGTTATAAAATTATGATGAAGTTACATGACTGGTTCGGCGCGGCGTGGAGCACCCACTGCGCTGGGCATCTCACTTATTTGTTAGAGATCCCACAGAATAGGGTCTCTATCATTTTTGTGCAACTACTTGATTGCACGTCGTGAGATATTGGAAACTTGTGTTAGTTTTAAGAGCTAGAGTCCCTGTGTTAAGACTTGCTAGAAATAAAAAGCTGATTTCAACTCTTCTTCTTGCGACCTCAAAGTGCTTTCAGGTTAAAGTTTATAACAACTCTTTAAATAGCAAGCACATTCATCTTTTAGTAAAATCGAATTCTCTAGATAATTTAAATAACTTTTTAAGAGTCCTAGCTGGGCAAATAGCACAGAGAATAACTCATGCCGTAAGTGGCAAAAAATTAAAAATGGGCTTCTGGCTAAAACCTATGTGGAAAATAGCTGTCCACTGGGGACGAGATTTTTTAAATTTTAGTTACTATATTTTTTAGAATCAGTTAGAAAGTTTAGGATTTGTAAAATATAAACCTCGAAAAAAAAAGACAGTTTTTTAATGTTAAAGAGAAACAAATAAGGGCGTCGAAATCCAATTACTTTTATGCAATCTCCCTTTGCAGCACTTTATTTCATCAAATTAGCAATTGGGTCTCGCGCAGGTTTATCGAAAGAACATAGCAAATCGAGATAAACCAGTTCTTAAAAACTCACTTTGTTTTTCCATAGCCTTCTGAGCTCCCCTACTAAGTAGAGAGAGCCAGTGATAAGTAGGGTGTCTTCGGGGCCAGTTTTAGCTAGCATTTTTTGTACTGCGATCTCTGCATTCTCTTCGAAATTGCCCATGGCTCGATATTGCTCAGTTGTTTTGTCGCTAAGTCTAGGGATCTGAGTCAAAAGAATATCATCGGATATTTCTTTTAATTCTAGGTACATTTCTTGATAGGGTTTATCGGGAGAAAACCCACAAAGGATTAGAAGCTTGCCGGAACTAACTTTATTTAGAGTTGATTTCAAACAGGTGATACCCGCTGGATTGTGATCGCCCGATAAAACAACTCGGGGATTAAGGCTTAGAGTTTCAAATCGGCCCGGAGTTTTCGTTTTTCTAAAAGCTGTTTGGAGAGTTGAAATAGGAATTGCTGGAAATATGATTCTCAAAGTTAAAAAGGCTAGAGCGGCATTGGCTAAAGTCCCAGGAGAAGGATTTCTTAGGAAAAAAGGGTATCCATTGATCGATATCTCCTGCCCTTCCCAGGTGATCTTGTGAATTTCAGTGGTGAGCTCTTGAGAATAGTAAAAGATGGCATCAAGTTCCTGGCATTGGGTCTCAATAATCTCTTTAAGTTGGGGTTCTCTGATCCCTGTGAATAATAGGCTTTCATTTCGAAGAATTCCTAGCTTTTCTTTTAGAATAGTTTCTAAAGTATTTCCTAAAAGAGATTGATGATCAAAAGAGACATTAGTTAGAACCGTTGCAATGGGATCTGTGACATTAGTTGAATCGAGACGGCCCCCAAGGCCCACCTCTATAATTGAAAAATCGCTTTGGTTTCTCTGTGCCTGTACGAAAAAGAGCAGGGTTAAGTATTCAAAATAGGTAAGTTCAAACTTATCGGCAGTGGATTTAAACTCCTCCGCTAAGGCTAATAGCTCTTTTTCTTCGATTGGATTTAAGTTGTTTAGAATCCTTTCGGTTGGGCTCTGAAGATGAGGGGAGAGATAGGTGGAAACTTTAAAACCCTGAGCCTTAAGAGTCTGCGAAATTAAAAGGGTCGTTGTTCCTTTGCCATTGGTGCCACCAATGAGAATACTTTTGACAGTTTGTTCAGGGTTTCCTACCGATTTTAGGGCTGTTTGGAAGTGGTCGAGTGCGTACCGAATTCGTTTTTCCCCACCCAGAGACTCTAAAAGGGCTTCCAATTTTTCTAAGTCGGTCATGCAGTATCCGCCTGTTTAAAGTCCATACAGAGGAAACTACGTTATTTCAAGGCTTTAGAAGAATAGTGTATAGCACTTACCATCGAATTCGACGTGTGATTAAAGTTAAAACACAAAATGAAAACCTCTTAAGTTCCAAAGAATACAAAGAAAAATGGCCTGTGAACTCACAGAGGACTCTGGCCTTTCTGTTGCAACTTAAAAATCAAAACGAATAAAAAGTTCTTATGATTTTTTTAAGGGGGAGACTGTGAACACACCATCAAATATTTATAACTTTGGTGATTATCGTGAGTTTTTAAAAGATCGGTATAAGCAATTAAAAGATACCGATCCTTTATTTAGCTTTCGAAACTTTTCTAAACAGGCCGGTTTTGGTTCGCCTAACTATTTAAAGCTTGTGATGGATGGAAAACGAAATTTAAGTGCTGAAGCTATCGGAAAGTTCGCTAAGGGCTTACGTTTAGATAGTCATGAAACTGAATTTTTTAGATATATGGTTGAGTGCAATCAATGTGACAGCCTAACCAAACAAAAGGTTTATGAAGCTAAATTAATGTACTTAAGAGAACTCTTCAAAGTTAAGACATTAATTCCCGAGCTTTATGACTATTACCATGAGTGGTATCACTCAGCGATTCGAGAAACTATAAAAAAGGGTAAAGTTAAAAATGACCCTGCGGCTATCGCAAATAGCTTAGTCCCTAATATTAGCGAAGAAGAGGCTAAGAAATCGATTGAGCTCTTAATAGCTCTCAAATTTGTAGAAATAAACACTGAAGGATACTTAGAGGCCAAAGAAACCGGTGGAACCATAGATGCTGAAACAGCAGCCTTATCTCAAAAAATCCACTATGAACAAATGGCTGAATTGGCAGCTCAGTCACTCTATACTCAAGGACCAGAGACACAGGACTTTGAGAGTGTTACTCTTAGTTTGCCTTTAGAAAAAATTGCAGAGCTTAAAGGTAAGATTGCTCAATTGATTCAATCTGTAGCCCAAGAGCACAGTAATAATCCTGAACATGCTGTGTTCCAGCTTAACGTACAGCTTTTCGCAATTACCCAGCCTGGAATCGGAGAGGCTAAAAAAGGGGCCGAGAAGGCAGCTTAATTAAGAGAAATTAACCTTAGAGAAGGGCCTGAGATTATTATCTCAGGTTTTTTTTTGCTTTTTCCATTCTTTTAAAAAGCGTTCTAGCTTGGAAATTTTCTCAGCGCGGTACTTGATTCCATTTTCTGTGAATATTTTTTTTATGAGTCGATCAGTTTTTCTAGGGGTAGTGGTTTCAACTTCAAGTTCATAGAACTTCTGGTTAAAAAACTTCGATTGATCAAGTTCTAAAGCCTGTCCATGAGAGTAGCGATAGAGGGTCCTTTGGGTCTGAAGAGAACCCAGGTTTATAAGTCTGTTCATTAGAGCAGGCTGAATTTTGGTTTTTAAAATTTCAAGAGGTAATGAGCTTAAAGTAGAGATCCTTTTTTTCCCGGCAAGGATATCTTTTGTCTCCCGAATGGAAAGATTGGCCTCGTACTCGTATCGTATTTTAAGAGAGGTAATTAAGCTTTTTTTAGAGGGTTTCGGAAATTTGAGTGTGAGTACTGGAGGATTGGAACCCGAAGTTCTGATTCTAAGGCCAATTTTCTTTGTCTGTAATCTTAAGGATAAAGAGTCAAAATAGTAATTTGTTTGTAGTTGCGTCTTGTGAGGAAAAGAGTCTAGCTGTTTTTTGAGAATATTATATTCAGTTTTGGTTAGCGCATATTTGAGTTCAGTCTCAATAATATTCGAAGAAAAATGGGCGGAGCTCATAATAAATCATCATGAACTACCCCTTGCTCAAACTCAATTTCTAATTACTTTTTTGATTTGAACGGGATTAGAGATTTTGAATTACTAGTGAAACTGTTTTTTTTGTTTGAAGTGTCTTTATTGGCGAGAGCTAGTTCATTAGAGGTTTCCTTTGAATCATTGGCTTGAATTGATAAGCTTTCATTGTTTTTAAAACTAGCTGAGAGAATAGTTTGGCGAGCCGATTGAGCCATCGACATACTTAAAATAGAAAGTAACATAGCGGCAAGGCTTGCTGCAGTTGCAAATTTTGTGATGAATTGACTTTGAACCTGAGGTTTGACCCATTCTTCTAAATTTGAGCTTTGGGTTGGGGACATCTCTTGAATTAAAGTATTCATTTTCTCTAGTTGAGCGTTCATTCCGGTGGTGAGTTCTTTAATGGCAGTGAACTGTGCAACCATCGTATTCATGGTCATCTCTACGGTTTCTTTAACCATTGTGACCTCTTTAGAGAGATCAAGAGTTGGAGCTATTGCTTCACTCGTAGTTATTTCAACAGGAGTAGCTTTCCTAGAGTGTCTTTGTTTTCTCGGTTTTTTGGGTTGAATTGCAGTTTCTTTAAGGTCTGAGACTTCAGAGATAGGGGCCTCTTCTTTTTCTTCTGCTTTTTTTTCTTCAGAGCCCTTTTCTATGTCGTTAAGTAGTTCAGCCTCTTGAGCTTCTAAATCGGCTGAATTTATAATTTGAGTGTCTTCAGTCGTGCCTAGAGTTAATGTTGAGGTGGATTCATTATTTCTTTTTTTAGCCATCCCAAAGATCCCCCTAAATTAAGGCAAGACAAACCCCTAGGGTTTATTGCCATGAGAGGAACTTGAGCAAGTTTAAAGCCAAGCTAGGAGAAGGCTAACTACGCTTAAGAGAGGGATTTAAAGTGACACTCTTGAGCGCTTTAAAATCCGAGAATGCCCTTAATAAGGCACTCCCGGAGCCTGATAAAGTGTCTAAAAATTTGACGGTTTTATTTGAGAGATCGAGTCATCTTTTCAACCTCTTCAATATGGGTTGTTTCCTCGAGAATAAGTCCTCTCACCATCTCTTCAAGAGCGACGTCACTCTCAATTTTTTCTAAGAGCTCGTGGTAAAGTCTTAAGCCTTCGTGTTCGAACTCTAAGCTCTCTTTTAAAATTTCCATAACATTGTGTTTATTGGTTTCGGGAACTGGCTTTACAGTGACTGAAGGGTGTCCGCCAAGAGCCGTAATTTTCTCTCCAATAGTTACAGCATGTTGAATGCCTTCCATGGCATGATCTCTAAACCACTTTGTAATAGGAATTCGATTGGGTCCAAAGATCATGAAACTGTAGTGGAGATATCTTACAACTCCGGAAAGCTCCGCCTCTAAAATTCGATCAAGAGCTTCAATGATATCATTTGAAGATTTTTTAGAGGCTTGTACAGCCGATTTTTCTGGAGCTGTTGTTTCTTTAGCTGTTTTTACCGCTTCCTTAGGTTTCTTTGAAGTTTCTTTTACTGCTTTAATTTTTGCCATGTAGAGGTCTCCTTGCGTCTAAAAGTTTGACACTAGGGTACGAGCCTGGAAGCTATCTGGCAATAGCAGTATATTGATGCGCTGGTCTCAATCAGATAAAATAAACCCACACCCTAATGGGTTGGCTGTAGCCGGAAGGATAGGGTTTTATGCGCTATTCCATTTTAGTTTTATTTATTCTGGGTAAATACATTTTAGCTGAGAATACGCCGCCTATTGTGGCGAATCCTGCCGCGGGGGGGGGGGGATATCCGGTGAATGGGGCTAACCGGTTAAATTCGAATTCCATTCAAGTGTTTGATAATGATTTTTTTAAGGATAAGATCGTAGTTCCGGTGAATAATACGACTCCTAAGGGACGGAGTTATGCAGATGAACCCGATTACAATACCGAAACGAGACAAAGGGCGTTGGATAAGTGTGAATCTCTGAAAAATAGAGATTTTGCTAAGTATCAAGAGTGCTATCAAAAAGATATGGTTAATGTAAAAAAGGGGATTCAGGAAAGTTATGATGAGGTCGAGAAACGACAAAGTATTCCTTTGAGTAATACTCCAAATTCCTTAATAGAAGAACAGAAGAGAAATCCAAGCGGGTTTAACGAAGAAGACTAGAGTAAAAAATTTAAATAAACATTTCACTTATTAATCAGTTCAATTATTTATGAACTGATTAGTAGTCTAAAGAGAGTTTTTACATGAAATTACAGTTGTCTCACATTGCCATCGCTTGTCCCCAAATTGCTCAGGTGGCAGAAAAGTTGAAGATTCTTTCGCTAAGTATTACTGAGATGCATGAGGTTCCAACTGAGAAAGTAAAAGCAGCGATGTTACCGGTGGAAGTTTCTGAACATTTTCGTTTGGAACTTTTAGAGCCCACACAAACTGATTCCCCCATTTCAAAGTTCTTATCTAAGAGACCTCAAGGGGGAATTCACCATGTGAGTTTTGAAGTTACTCATATCGAAAAATGGCAAACTCTTTTAACTCAATGTGGTTTTGAAATTTTGCCTCCTGGCATTAGGAAAGCAGCTAGAGGCAATGCTCTTTTTATTCACCCCAAAAGTATGGGGGGAGTTTTAGTTGAATTAGAAGAGATTAATTCATAAGAAAGCCCTATGGACACAAGGTATGATCAACTAAGCCCGATTCCCCCCCTAACTGCAGTTACGAAAAATATCATTATAGGTTGTATCGTAATGTATTTTATCGATTTCGTACTGACCCATTTGGGATTTCAATTTTATGATTTCTATCTCAAAGAAATTTTAGGATTGGTTCCGGCCCTGGTGAAAGAAAAAGGATGGGTATGGCAGTTTGTTACCTATATTTTTATGCATGGGCATCCCTTGCATTTGCTTCTTAACATGCTGATTCTTTGGTACTTCGGCTCCGAGATTGAGATGAAGTTGGGGCGAAAACAGTTTCTTTTCTATTTTCTTTTATGTGGAATTGGGGCGGGAGTTTTTAACTACGCTGTAAATATGATTTTCTCAGATGTGACTCGATTGAGTCATCCTATTATTGGGGCTAGTGGAGCTATCTTTGGAATCTTGGCGGCTTACGGGATCTTCTTTGGAGAGAGATACTTTCTTGTGTTTTTTGTTTTTCCCATGAAGGCCAAATATTTCGTATTGATCATGGCTCTGGTAGAGCTAATTACCGGAGTTGAGTCTAGTGCATCAGATAACGTGGCTCACTTTGCTCATATTGGTGGAATGTTTGTGGGCGCTATTTATATTTATATACGCTATCTACGTCCCCGGGGTCCTAAGTCAGGACAGTCAAAAAGAGATCAGGATAGAGAAAAACTAAAACGGCAGTTTACGTTGATAGTGAATGAGAAAAATCAGAAAGAAGAAAAAGGGCCTTACTGGAATTGAATTGTTATTTTTCTTCTGAGTCCGGATTTACACCGGAAAAATCGATGTAGTTTTCAGAGTAATCTTTTCCATCTATGCAATATTTTACTGTTCGTTTAAGTTCCTCTTCGGTTACGAAGGTTCCATGGAGTCGTCTTAGAGGAACTGAGGGTTGAATCATCAAACTATCTCCTCGTCCGATTAAGCCTTCAGCACCTGAGGTATCGAGAATAGTTCGTGAGTCAATGCCTGAAGGAACCTTAAAAGATAATCGTGATGGAATATTGGCCTTAATAAGACCTGTGATCACATCGGTAGAGGGTCTTTGTGTTGCAATGACTAAGTGAATTCCTGCAGCACGGGCTTTTTGAGCGAGGCGGGTAATGGCGATCTCTACCTGTTCCCCTCCTGACATCATTAGATCTGCTAATTCATCGACCACCACAACGATAAAAGGCAATTTATCCGAAGAAGATTTTTGTTTTTCATTATAGGAGTCAATATTTTTGGAAGCTGTTTTTGCCATTAATGCATATCGACGGTCCATTTCCCAAACGGCCCAACTAAGAGCATTGAAAGCGATTTTGTTGTCGGTGATTACATTGGTAATCAAATGAGGAAGCCCATCAAAAACATTAAGTTCTAACATTTTGGGATCCACTAAGATCATTCGTAACTGTTGAGGTGACATTCTAAAAAGAAAACTCATAATGAGTGAATTAATAAATACCGATTTTCCAGAGCCGGTGGCACCTGCAACTAGAAGATGGGGCATTGATACTAAGTCCGCAAAGACAGCATTTCCATCGGTGGTTCGGCCAAGGGCCACAGGAATTCTTAACTTCTTATCTAAATAATCTTTTTCATTTAAACAGTCTTTTAGAGCAATGGTTTCAGATTCGGAACGGGGAACTTCGATACCTACGACAGTTTTTCCTGGAATAGGGGCTACGATTCTAAGTTCTCGGGTTCCTAAGACGACTCCTAAGTCCTTCTGGAGGGCTGCAATTTTACTCAGCTTAATTCCGGCACTAGGTTTGTACTCATAAGTCGTTAATACTGGACCTTGAGAAACTGCAGTAATCTCTCCTGTGATCTGGAAGGACAATAGATGTTCGCAAAGTTTTTGAATGTTTTCTTTAAGTTCTCCTTTATTCATCTTTCTTGGATTGTTTGAGGGAGACTTTAGAAGACGGGTTGAGGGTAGGGAGTAAGTTTCTTTGAAAGGAATAAGTTCTTTGAATGTGAAAATCTTTTGAGAGTCCATAGACTCGTTTGTTTCTGCAGTAGTTAGAAGCCCTTCAGTAGGTATGGATTTTTCTTCAGCGGCCAGTTCGGCAATAGGGCTTTGTTCCTCGTCCTGTTTTTTTGCGCGACCTTTCTTAGGTTTTGAGGTCGGTTTTTTTAATGCAACCATTGGAGCGTGAGTCGGTGTTTCAATTACAGCTACTGTAGTTTGGGTTTTGAGGTGGGGGGTGATCTCAGGTTTGATTTCCTCTTCTTCATCTTTATCGCCAAAAATTTTTCGAGTGAATCCCAGCATTGAGAGATGGGCAGTGAAAATTAGAGTAATAACAAATCCTCCCCCTACCAGAATTAAGGCCCCCATCGTATTAAAGAGCCCTTGAAGCATAGAGCCTATATAACGGCCAGCTAATCCTCCTTGAAGAAGACTAATTTCTGCAACTTTATCTCCCCAGATAAGTCGGCATCCCAAAGCACCTAAAAAACTTGAAATAATGAAACCTAGCATCGAAAGCCAATGGGATTTAACGGACTGTCCTCGAAAAGAGAGTAAGGACATCCAAGTCGCTAGGATTATACTGCTGTAGCCCATAACGCCTAAACTACCTAAGAAGATTTCACTTAAAATAGCTCCAACCAGCCCCCCCATATTATTAATATGATCGATGCGGCCATTGAGAAGATTAAACGTATCTAGTGGAATATAGGAGGTTAAAGCAATTAAAAGAAATAGAGCTAAGAGAGTATAAAGACTTCCTTTGATCTCTCTTAGGGTTCTATCGTGAACTAAGGTTTCAGATGTCTCTTTGCTAGGGCGATAAAAGAGCATACCCATAGCTTGACGCAACTTATTCATTCCAACGTACCTCAAAACTCAGGGGGAGAGCAAACCTCTCTCATTAGCCATCCTGGGCAAGCGGCTTTAGTGCAAGGGGAGTGCCGTATTTATCTGTGACAAATTTAGAGAAAACAGCGATAATACCGCTGTTTTTGATGGGCTGGTTTGGGCTTGAATTGGAAGGATAGCTCAAACTTGGCATAAACTGTCTAACTTTAATGCAGGAGAATTTTCGAAGTTATGGAGATCTTTTCAGAAAGCTGGAGTTTGATTGTTATTCTATTGTCGGCATTTGTCATTGGGTGGGCCGCTGAAACCGCACAGACCTTTATGTCACGGGCTTTAGCTTTTAGTATTTTAGCCTGGCTTCAAACTCTTCCTGAATTTGCTGTCGAAGCCAATATTGCTTGGCGACAAGAACGAAGTTTAATGATTGCGAACCTAACGGGATCTCTTAGACTCATCACAGGGCTTGGACTTCCGATGATCTTTTTTGTTCATTTTTTCTTTCAAGGTGTCAGAACAAAAAAGTTTATTCGTGCCATTCAGTTAGATAGCCAGGATTTTTTGAGCATTCTTTGTGTTTTTGTTTCTATTATTTATTTTTTATTTATCTGGGCTAAAGGTTCTTTAACTCTATATGACTCTGTTGTTTTATTCGGTATTTATGGCTTCTATTTGTGGCTTCTTAAATCTTTTCCAGCTCATAATGAAGAAGAGATTGAGGATCTTCCATGGATTGGAAAACAGTTGGTGAAACTAGCTCCGGTTCCTAAAATATTAGGGACGGTTTTGCTTTTTATTGTTGGCGGTACTGCCCTTTATTTTAGTGTTCACCCCTTCGTAGATACACTACAAAAGTGGGCTCTTAAATTGGGGATCTCTACTTTTATCTTTATTCAGTGGGTGGCCCCTTTTCTTTCTGAATTTCCAGAGAAGGTATCGGCCTTTAATTGGGCTCGTCAGAGGAATAAGGCCCCTATGGCTGTCATGAATATGATAGGGAGCAATATCAATCAATGGACCATGCTTGCAGGGATGATTCCCATTGTTTTTAATTTGTCTTTAGGCCATTACGAAGCGGTAACTTTCGATACCAGCCATAAAGCTGAATTACTTCTTACGATTGTTCAATCCTTTTTAGTGGGGGTTTTGTTACTCGATCTCGAATTTTCGATAGGAGATGCAGCTCTTGTTTTTGTTTTGTGGTTAGTTCAATGTGTGTTCTCCTCCACGCGTGATGCCATTACCTATGTCTATTTAGTGTGGATTGTATGGGAGATGGGTAAGCATTTTCTTTCCTATGTAAACCAAAAAAAGTTACCCAAGGCCTTAGTAATGGCTCAGCAAACTTATGGAAAAAAATCGTGAGATCTGCATCATTAAAGTGTCACAATAAAACTTTTTTCTTGGTGAAAGTCAGGTCTCTGAGCCACATGAGTTAGGGCCCAGTAGGAGATGTTATTTTGCGGATGTTCTAATATAGCTGAAAAGCCGATTTTGTTTTCCGTTCTTTCCATAAAAGTTAATTTATCTAAATTGAGATTGGCTTTTAAATTGGCCTCTGAACTTGAATGAGAAATATGCTGAATCGAAAATAGGGACGAATCCAAATTTACTTTCAAATTACTTTTTTTTCGATAGCCTTCAAAAAGAAAAATACACCAATCTCCGGAAAAGGAAAAATTCCACTCTAGGTATTGATTTCCATGCTTTAAAAAAATTTCAAGGCAAGTGTGGTTATATAACCCATCGACCCTTTTCGGGCTTTCGGCGGGGGAAGGTAAGTTTAAAGATCTAATATCACCCGTTAAAGCAAAATGAATTTTAAGCTGATCCCCGAGACGACAAGCATCAACATGAATAGAGAAGGGGGAGGGCACAGGGGAAAAGGGTTTAAGGGGATGGCGGTTCATAAAAGGGTCTTAAAGAGAATAGTACGCCCCCATAGCCATAAATTAAAGCCTGAGTCTTTTAATACAGCAATTCTCGGTGAGCCACAGCGCATGGTAAAATGCGGAGTCGTTCAAGAATTTGGATATGAAAGTGGGGCGTACAGCGACTTTCTTTGGAGCTGATAGTCCCACTTTCATATCCAAATTCTTGAACGAACCCGCATAAAATTACCTCAATGGCACATCGAGATTTTGCGAAAAGGTTTTTTTAGTACTCCTCAATAATTAGTCTCAAAATTTATTCACCGAGAACTGCTGTCAGTTAACTTTAGAGGGTTGCTCTCTCTGGAGACCGTCATAAGATATTGAAAATATAGAATAAAAACATATTGACGCTTTCGCATTGTAGGAGTTTACTTTCGGTTGTGATATAGGACATGCCCTCAATGCAGGTGGAAGTCAGTATGGTTGATATTGGAAAGTTTAAGAAAGAGATGGATGGGTGGGTGGGTGCATTAGAAAAGGCATCACGGGTTCTCATTACATCTCCCGGAGTCGCTGATGGCGATTCCATTGGCGCTCAACTGGCTCTACGTCGAATGATATTACAAAGATTTCCCAAAACTTCAGTTTGGATCATTAATGATGAGGCTCTGCCCATTAGATATCGGTTTCTGCCAGGAGCTGAAGTGGTTTATACCCCCGAATCTTTTTTAGCCTCTAGAGAGACTCCCCATTTTGATGTTTCTATTATTGTAGATGGGGGAATAGACAGGGCAGGCAGAGTTCGATCCTATTTTGAAAAATCTAAGACCACTGTATTTATTGATCATCATGCGATTAGTATTGAATTTCCCTACACGATTCGAATCGTTGAACCTACCGCATCTTCTACTACGGAACTTTTGTATCACCTATCCCAAAGCGCTGATTTTAAAACTCGAGTCGATTCGGACTTTGCGCAGTTAGTTTATTTGGGGTTGGTTTTTGATACCGGTTTTTTCAGACACTCCAATACGACCCCTGAAGTAATGGAGCTTTCTGCCTCGCTACTCAGAACTGGATTTGATTTTACCCGAGTAGGTGAGAGAGGAATGCTAGAGCGAAGTTTTTCTAGTCTTAAAATGATGTCCGAAACTTTAAACCAATCACAATTAAGTGCGGGCGGTAAAATTATTTGGAGTTTATTGCCTCAGGAAACCCTAAAAAAATACCAAGCTCTGGATGATGATCGAGAGGGCATTATCGATCATATGTTTCTTACTCGTGGAATTGAAGTTGCGGTTCTGTTTTTTGAGCTGGGTTCTGGAAAAACAAAGGTATCCCTTCGTTCTCAGGGAAACGTGAATGTGGCTAAATTTGCAAGATCTCTAACCGAGCATGGGGGGGGACATAATAAATCGGCAGGTGCGTTATTAGATCAAAAGCTTTGTGATGCGGCACCTTATGTTTTGAATCAATTGGAGAAAATAATGGTGGGGCAAGTATGAACCGCTTACCTATTTTTTTATTAGTATTTTTTGTGCTCCCCTTAAAGACTCGAGGGGTACAAGTGCTATCTGAGTTGGACTTTTGTGCTTGTGAAGAGTTTCGTCTCACTAAGGGGCTACGAGTTTATAAAGATCCAAGTCTCTTTATTGGAAGTTTAGGTCAAATGTATAATGATCCTCAACAGGGATGGCAGAGTTTAATGAATGAAACCCCTATTCTAACGACTCTTCAAGGCACTGTTTATTTAATGAAATTAGGGGGCCCCAGTGAGTTTAAAAATTTTGGAATCATTTCAAAATTATATGAACTGGTAGATCCAAGATTAAGAGACAACTCTTCTCTACAGAGTATTAAAAATTCTAAGCCTCAGAAGATGGGGCGTGCCTTAGTGGTTCCAATTAAAATTTGTGGTCCCATATATGGCGATTCACTGGGATTTGTTCTTGTTTCAGATTTTGAGAGATCTTTAAAAGAAGAGATTATATCTGGGGTGTTACCCCCTTCAATCTATCCCAATCCCATTCCGAAATTAAAAAAACCTTAGGCAGCTTTCTTCAGAGTGATTCGATTTCTCCCTGTTAGCTTAGATTCATAGAGAAATTCATCGGCACACTTGATGAGTTCTTCGTAGGTCTCAAAGTTATTGTGTTCATAGGTAGCAATACCAATGCTCACAGTAATTTTTAAATGATGAGAGAGGTAGTTGAACTCTAGATTTTCAATTGAAGAGCGAATTCTTTCAGCTACATTTTCGGCGGCTTTAGATGACGTATTTCTTAGAATAATCGCAAACTCTTCACCGCCATAGCGACAGGCGATGTTTTCATGGCGCAAGCCTTTTTTTAGAAGTTCACCTACATTTGCTAAAACATGGTCTCCCACTAAGTGTCCGTGAGCATCATTAATTTTTTTAAAATAATCGATATCAATCATTAAGAGGCTTAAGGGGTTTTTATTTCTTCGGCTATAACTAAATTCTCGGGAAAGAATATCGATAAAGAAACGTTTGTTATAAAGTTGGGTGAGGCTGTCATAGTTAGCCTCTTGGTATTTTTGATTTTGCACCTTTTGATAATCTGCAAATTCATTGGAAAACTTAAAATAAAGACGTGTTCCGATAAGAAGTCTGTCTCCAGTATTTAGAGCCTGTTTTTCAATTTTTTTGCCATTAATAAAGACCCCGTTGGTACTGCCCTCGTCAGATAGGGTAGTGCAGCCATCTTTATCTGTAATAGTAGCGTGAACTCGGGAGATATGAGGATCCTCTATCCAAATGGAGCAAGAGGGATCTCTTCCGATCGTTAAGGTTTTATTTCGAAGATTGAAGACCTGCCCATTCCCAAGGCCGGAGAGTTGAGTTAAACACGGATCCATAGCCTGAGCATTTTCATCAACTTTAGTTTTCGGAGCAGCTATCTGAGTTTTGTCGTTCTGCTCGTTTTCATCCTTGTGGTTTTTGTCCCCCAAGAGAACCTCACTTTTTTGTCTTAATCCATTTTAAAAAAATGAACGGATGACACTGTGGTATCGACAGAAATAGTGAATTTCTTAAAAGAAATATTAATACTGGACGCTTTGTCGCCCCCTGAATAAACTAAGTTCCTTTGGATAAAAGTAAGCGAGGTGCATCGCGTAAAAAAAATAGAGTTGCTCCACTGTAAATCGAGTAGTAATTTTATATAATTACATCGTTGATGCGCTAATTGAGGAGGCGAATATGGCGAACGAGCCTACGTTAAAAGAGTTGTTAGAGACAATGATTCGAGCTCTGGTGGATCTTCCAGAGGAGGTTAAGATTTCTGAGGTAAGGGGTGAGCAGACAACTGTTTTTGAATTACTGGTGGCCAAAGAGGACTTAGGAAAGGTCATTGGAAAACAGGGCAAGACGGCCAAGGCTTTAAGAACCATTCTTACCGGAGCCTCAACAAAGCTTAGAAAACGTTCTGTTTTAGAAATTATTGAATAGAGTTTAAATAGAAAAAAGATGAGAGGTTTTAAGCCCTCATCTTTTTTCGTTTCTAGAACTGAATTCCTATTCAGTGAAAGCAGCTCTTACCATCTCTCGGTTAAGACGAGTTATATTCTCAAGTTTAATTTCTTTAGGACAGGCAGCTTCGCAGGCGCCAGTATTAGAACAGTTTCCAAAGCCTTCCTGATCCATCTGTGTGACCATACCGCGAACTCGTTTGGCTCTCTCTGGAGCTCCTTGAGGTAGTTGAGCCAGATGAGAAACTTTTGCTGAGACAAAAAGCATCGCTGAAGAATTTTTACAGGCCGCTACACAAGCACCACACCCGATACAAGCAGCAGCATCCATGGCTCTTTCAGAAGTGTCTTTACCTACCAAATTACTGTTAGCTTCGGGAGCATTTCCAGTGTTAACCGAGATATAGCCTCCTGCTGCCATAATACGGTCAAAAGCAGTTCTGTCTGTGGCTAGATCTTTAATAACAGGGAATGCCTTAGCTCTCCAAGGTTCGATGACAATAGTGTCATTCTCTTTGAATCGTCGCATGTGGAGCTGGCAGGTTGCGGTTCCAGTATCAGGACCATGTGCATTTCCATTAATCATTAAGGCACAAGATCCACAAATTCCCTCACGACAGTCATGATCAAACTCAATGGGGGTTTCCCCCTTTTTTACTAAGGTTACATTCAGAACATCAAGCATTTCTAAAAATGACATATCAGCAGAGACATGATCCATTTCATAATCTTTGAAATTTCCTGGAGCGGAGGGTCCGTTTTGTCGCCAAATTTTTAAATGGAGCTTCATGAGTATTCCCCTTACTTGTAGTTTCTCTGGGCAATGTGAGCGTGTTCAAACTTTAAAGGCTCTTTGTGGAGTTTGGGTTTGTCTCCCGTGAACTCCCAAGCGGCTACATGGGAGAAATTGTCATCATCCCTTAAGGTTTCCCCTTCGGGGGTTTGCATTTCCTCTCGGAAATGGCCACCGCAAGACTCTTTTCTCTCTAAAGCATCCAAGCACATCACTTCACCTAACTCGATGAAATCAGCGACTCGGCCGGCCTTTTCAATTTCAGAACTTAAGCATTTATCATCTTGAGGAACCCACAAGGTATTCCAGAACTCGTCTTTAAGAGATTTAATCTGAGTGATTGCCTCTTTGAGCCCTTTTTCATTGCGAGCCATTCCACATTTGTCCCACATGATCTTGCCGAGTTTACGATGAAGAGTTTCTGCACTCTGGTTTCCTTTGACCTTTTTAAATGTTTCAAGTCGTTCTTGAACGGCTTGAGAGGTTGATTTAACCGCATCGCTATCCGATTTTATCGGGGATAGCTTTTCAGAGCCTAGATAATTTCCGACGCTGTAGGGGGCTACAAAGTAACCATCAGCTAGTCCCTGCATAAGAGCCGAAGCGCCTAGGCGGTTAGCACCATGATCAGAGAAGTTGGCCTCACCCAGAACAAAGAGACCTGGAATATTGCTCATTAAATTGTAATCAATCCACAGTCCACCCATGACATAGTGAACGGCTGGGAAAATTCTCATGGGAACTTTGTAAGGGTTTTCATCGGTGATTTTTTCATACATTTGAAAAAGATTGCCGTATTTTTCTCTAACTTTTCCCTCTCCCATACGTTGAATGGACTCTTGAAAATCCAAGTAAACAGCGAGTTTACTTTTTCCTACCCCTCGCCCCTCATCGCACATTCTTTTGGCAGCTCGAGAGGCTACATCTCGAGGTACTAAATTTCCGAAGGCAGGATATATTCTTTCAAGGTAGTAATCCCTTTCATCTTCTGCAATTTTATCTGGGCTTCGGTTGTCTCCCTCTTTTTTGGGAACCCAAACTCTTCCATCATTCCTTAAGGATTCAGACATCAAAGTTAGCTTAGATTGATGATCTCCTGATACAGGAATACAGGTGGGATGAATCTGTGTGAAACAGGGGTTTGCCATGTAAGCCCCCCGTTTATAAGCTCTCCATGCGGCGGTTGCATTACTGGCTTTTGCATTGGTGGAAAGAAAGAAAACGTTCGAGTAACCTCCGGTGCAAAGTAGAACGGCATCTCCTGTATGAGTGGTAATTTCACCGTTTACGAGGTTACGAGTTACAATACCGCGGGCTTTCCCATCGCTCATGATAAGGTCCAGCATCTCATGTCGGGAGAACAGCTCAATAGTTTTTTCTCCCACTTGTCTCATCAGAGAACTATAGGCGCCTATTAAGAGTTGCTGACCTGTTTGGCCTTTAGCATAAAAGGTTCGAGAAACTTGGGTTCCACCAAATGAACGGTTGGTGAGGGTTCCACCATATTCTCTAGCAAAGGGAACGCCTTGGGCTACACATTGGTCGATAATATTAACCGAAACCTCTGCGAGTCGATAGACATTGGCCTCTCGTGCTCGATAATCTCCACCTTTAATCGTATCGTAGAAAAGTCTTTGTATTGAGTCTCCATCATTTTGATAGTTTTTAGCGGCGTTGATTCCGCCTTGAGCTGCAATGGAGTGTGCTCTTCTAGGGCTCTCATGATAAGTGAAGACTTTTACTTTGTAGCCTTGCTCTGCCAAACTTGCAGCCGCCGAAGCTCCAGCTAGTCCAGTTCCCACGACTAAAACAGTGTGTTTTCGACGATTTGCTGGATTAACCAGTTTATTTTCAAATTTTCTTTGGGTCCATTTGCTCTCGATAGATCCACTAGGAATTTTGGAGTCCAACATGATTAGTTACCTCCGTAAAAGTAGCCGTAAATGGGTTGGATAAAAAAACCACCTGCAATTATGAATGCGAAGGCCCATCCCATTTTTTTGATTAAACAGTTTCTTACACTAAAAAAGCCAAGGGATTGAAATGAAGCTGAAAAACCATGGACTAAGTGAGAGAAGAGAATAACCATTGAAAAGAGATACCAGCCCGAATAAAGAGGCGATTTGAAATTTTCTACTATGAGTCTGTGAAGATCTCTCATTTCAACCCCGTGATAACTGACAGGGTAGTAAGGGCCATATTTAAAAGTAATCAAATGTAGAACTACGAAAACAAACACCAAAATTCCGGTGTGTACCATGTATCTGGAACCCAATCGTGCATCTTTTTCACAATTAGAAGGTTTCTGTGAAGGGGCTAGGGCTCGGGCTTTTTTATTTTCAAGTGCCAAGCAAAGTGCCAGACCCATATGAACAAAAAATATCGCTAATAATCCCACTTCAGCAATATAGATAAAAGGATTGGTAATGAGTTTATGTCCGTAAGTATTATAAGCTTCTGGACCGACAAACATTAACATGTTGCCGGCCATGTGGGTTAGGACAAAGCCCGAGAGTCCAAGCCCTGTAATCCCCACCAAAAATTTTCTTCCTACCGACGATTTTAAAAAGAGTTTGATAGAAGCCATAGATGCCTTTTCTTAAAAAAATTGAAGGTCACAAAGTACGACGAAAAAGCCCCATTAGTCTACATTTTTTCTGTTCATAAAGTAAGCTCGAGACCTCCAGCGAGAAATAGATAGCCTATTAGAAGTCTCACTTTTAACGGAGGGGTAAGATTGTAATCTAATCCTACTCCGACATCTCCAGTTATAAAGTTAGCCCCTTTGACCGCATGGGTTCCTCCGTCGGTTGTTTCTCGAGAATCATATTCAATGGGACGAAGCATAACGCCCGCAAGTCCTTCTAAATGGAGGTTTGGGGAGAGTGAATAGATAAGTCTGAATCTCACTGGGGCCACTAAAAAGAGATGAGAATAGTTCTGGGGAGGATTTTCAAAAGTTAGTTTGGCAAAGCTGAATCCAGGTCCCGTTTCCAGGTGTAAGAATAAAACTCTGTTTAAACGAAAAATCGGGATGGAAAAGAGATAAAAGTTTCCAAAAGAGGCAAATCTCTTTTCATAAAAGTTTTCATAGCCAAGAGGAGTTCCTAGTAAAGCAGAAAAACTGACCGACTCAAAAGTACTGGACTTTATAGGGTCGATTTTAGGAGGGGAGGGATAGCCTTTAGGACGCAGTAAGTTAGGTTGGGTTATAGGCTGTTCTAGATTTACCGAGTTCTTGGGGGCAGTACTCGATTTGGGAGTTAATAATTGGGGGCCGCTTTTGCTAAACTCAGCTCGAGAAAACAGAGATATCCCCATCAAGAAAAAGCAAAAAAGAGGGAGGGCTTTTTTGTGCATATAAAAGACTTTCCAAGCCAAGATGAGTGATTATAATGCCACATTATGCCGAACATTAATACAACCAAGGAAATGGTCTCTAAACTCTATTTCGAGATGCAGTCTCGCATTGATGAAGTGAAAACGAGGATTAATCGCCCATTCACTTTAGCTGAAAAGATCTTATTCGGTCATTTAGATGCCCCTAAATCTCAAGAGTTGAAATCGGGGGAAAGTATTCTGGCTCTAAGGCCGGATCGAGTCGCTATGCAAGATGCGACGGCTCAAATGGCGATTCTTCAGTATTTAAGTTCAGGTAAAAAACAGACTGCAGTTCCTACGACAGTTCATTGTGATCACTTGATTCGAGCTGAGTCGGGTGCCAGTACGGATATGAAAACGGCATTGGATGAGAATTATGAAGTTTATGATTTCTTGCAAACAGCTTCTGCTAAAGCAGGGATTGGTTTTTGGAAACCAGGATCTGGAATTATTCACCAGGTGGTTTTAGAAAATTATGCATTTCCAGGGGGATTAATTATCGGAACCGATTCCCATACTCCTAACGGGGGAGGAATGGGAATGTTGGCCTGTGGAGTAGGGGGGGCTGATGCGGTTGATGTGATGGCCGGACTTCCTTGGGAAGTTAAATATCCGAAATTGATCGGAGTACACTTAAAAGGGGAGATGAAGGGTTGGACCTCTCCTAAAGATGTGATCTGCAAACTTTGTGGAATTCTTACTGTTAAAGGTGGAACTAATAGAATTATTGAGTACTTTGGTTCTGGAGCTCGTTCGATTAGCTGTACTGGTAAAGCTACTATTACAAATATGGGGGCTGAACTTGGAGCGACCACTTCGGTTTTCCCATTTGATGATGAGATGGAAAAATATTTAAAGGCCACTCGACGAGAAGATTTAGCAGCTCTGGCGAGAAAGAATGAAGCCTTGCTTAGAGCTGATGATGATGTAGAAAAAAATCCATCAAAATATTTTGATCAGGTGATTGAAATTGATCTGTCGACTCTTGAGCCTCAAGTTGTAGGCCCACATTCTCCCGATGTGGCCCGTTCTATTTCTCAGTTAGCTAAAGATGTAGAAGAAAAGGGGTGGCCCGAGAAACTTTCCTCGGCTCTCGTGGGAAGTTGCACCAACTCATCTTATGAAGATATCTCTAGATGTATGGATGTGGCTAAGCAGGCAGCAGAGTATGGAGTCACATTGCCCATTCCTTTTTTAGTATCTCCAGGATCAGAACAAGTTTTTGAGACGATTAAAAGAGATGGGCAATTGGCAGCTCTTGAGGCTATCGGTGCTACTGTGATGTCAAATGCTTGCGGCCCTTGTATTGGACAATGGAAGCGAAGTGACATTAAGAAGGGGGAGAGCAATGCCATTTTGAGTTCATTTAACCGTAACTTCCCCGCTCGAAATGATGGAAATCCAGAGACCCTATCGTTTATTAGTAGTCCGGAGATTGTGTTGGGTGTCGCTCTTTCTGGAAAGTTAACCTTCAACCCCTTGGTTGATGAACTCACCTCTAAGTCTGGGAAGAAATTTAAGTTAAATCCGCCCAAAAAGGCTCCTGCGGTTCCAGTGAATGGTTTTCAGTTTTCTCAAGCTGGATATGTTGAGCCCCTCTCTGATGGATCTAAAGTTGAGGTCGTAGTCAATCCGACTAGCAAGCGTCTGCAACTACTTAAGCCTTTTGCTATATGGAATGGAAAAGATTTTGAAAATCTCCCCCTTCTTTTAAAAGCTAAAGGAAAATGTACAACTGATCACATCTCTCCTGCAGGACCCTGGCTCAAATTTAGGGGCCATTTAGATAATATCAGCGACAACATGTTCACTGGGGCTATCAATGCTTTTACGGGGCAAGCTGGCTTAACAAAAAATCTTCTAACCTCTGAAAATCAGAGTATTCCTGCAGTGGCTCGTGATTACAAAGCTAAGGCCATGAGATGGATTGTGGTGGGTGATGAAAACTATGGTGAGGGCAGTAGCCGAGAGCACGCAGCTATGTCGCCAAGATTTTTAAGTGGTGCGGCTGTTATCGTAAAAAGCTTCGCTCGAATCCATGAAACAAACTTGAAAAAGCAGGGAATTCTTCCCTTTACCTTTAATTTGTCTCAGGATTACGACAAGGTTAGAGAGACTGATCGCATAAGTATTTTAGGACTAAAAGATCTCGCTCCCAAAAAACAGGTTACAGCAGTTTTGCATCACGCAGATGGAACTGAAGACAACATTCTTTTGAACCACTCAATGACTCAAGATCAAATCGGCTGGTTTAAAGCCGGCTCGGCTCTTAACCTATTAGCAGGGGTGGGGTGAGCGAACTCTTTACAAAAGTCATTAGGGCAGAGAAAAGTTGGTTGTCCTTTGATTTTAAGAGTTTCATTCTCTATCGAGACCTTCTTTTTTTAATGGTTAGACGGGAATTTGTTTCTAAATACAAACAAACTCTCTTGGGCCCTCTCTGGTTTGTGATACAGCCAGTCCTTATGGCGATGGTCTTTGTGTTTCTTTTTTCAGAGACAATGCATGTGCCGACCGATGGGATACCTCCTGTTCTTTTTTATTTTTCTGGAATAGTTATTTGGAATTTTCTTTCAAGTTCTCTGGGGGCTATTTCGCTTTCTATGCTTCATCATGCAGAACTTTGTAAAAAGGTTTACTTTCCAAGGCTTTTTCTTCCTGTTTCCCAACTCTTTTCAAGCTTCTTTGCTCTGCTGATTCAGATGGGGGTTTTGTTAATTCTCTATCTCTACTATTACTTTACTAGCGATAGTCCGACCTTTTTTTCCAATGGTAAAGTCTTGCTTTTGCCAGTGGGGTTGTTTCAGTTAGCTATGCTGAGTCTAGGAGTGGGGACCTGGATTGCTGGATTAACTTCAAGATATCGGGATTTTCATCATTTAACTCAGCTCGGGCTTACTTTGTGGATGTATGCTTCACCTATTAGTTATTCTTTAAAACTTGTTTCAGAGAAGTGGAAATGGCTTGTTTTAGCCAATCCGGTTTCGCCAGTTATTCTTTCAATTCGTGCTGCTCTTTTTGGAACCGAGGGTCTTAGTCTGAGAATTCAATTGGGTTCGTTAGGGGTTTCATTTTTAATCTGTTTAACTGGTCTATTATTTTTTAATCGAGTTCAAAGAAACTTTATTGATACTGTATGAAAAATCTCATTGAAGTAGAGAAGATCTCTAAGTCGTATCGAATGGGGGAAAGAGGCTTTCGCTCATTAAGGGATTCATTTCATTATTGGTGGGTTGAGACATTAAAAAAGTCTGCTTCTTTAGATTCTAAAGCTCTTCATCATTTTTGGGCCTTAAAAGATGTTTCCTTTAATTTGCGAGCTGGGGAGGCGGTTGGAATTTTAGGACAGAACGGAGCAGGTAAGTCTACTTTGTTGAGAATTCTAGCTAGTCTTACTGATCCTACCGAGGGGCAGGCTGTAATTCGTGGGCGTATTGCCTCTCTTCTTGAAGTGGGAAGCGGTTTTCATCCTGATCTTACGGGAAGGGAAAATATTTATCTCAATGGCGCTTTTTTGGGGATGAATAAGCGAGAGGTCGCAGAGCAATTTGATGCCATTGTTCAGTTCTCTGAAAATGAAGCCTTTATAGATACTCCCGTTAAACATTACTCAAAGGGAATGTATACTCGATTGGCTTTCTCTGTCGCAGCCCACTTAAATGCGGATATTTTGCTTTTAGATGAAGTCCTTGAAATGGGAGATCTTATTTTTCAAAAGAAAGCGATTCAAAAAATGATTGAGAGAAAAAAAGAGGGCAAAGCTATTCTTTTTGTGTCGCACGATTGCGAAAGAGTGAGATCTCTTTGTGAACGTGCACTGTGCTTAAAAGAGGGAAAGTTGGTTTTTGACGGAAGTATGAACGAGGGGATGAGCCACTATTTGAATAATGTTACCCATTCAACGAGAACTTAATTATGAATTTAAATATGACAATTTCACAACAATGGATCGATCACGATAAAAATATTCGTCCCTATATTTGGAGCCACTTTGTTTTAAGAATTGGCAGAACCTGTTTAACTCTTGGACTGACGATTTGGTTCGTTGTGAGCCTAAGAGCCTTTTACTTGGAGATGTATTTAGAGAAAAACATCTCTTATTCCTTTGGGGTATGGTTAGCCTATTTTGGAATTATAGGAGCCGTTCTTGAAGTCACAACTTTTCCTTTTAGTATAGCTCATCATTGGATTGAGAAAAGTTACCAGCTTTCGAAACAGACCTATTTGAGTTGGTTTTGGGACAAAGTTAAGGGATGGCTCGTTGGAGGCGTACTAGGCGTTCTTTTTTTAGGTATTCTTTTCGGCTGTGTTATCTATTTTGAATCTTCGTGGTGGTGGATTACGGCTTTTCTCTTTATTTTAGTCTCTATCGGGTTAGCTCAACTAGCCCCGGTTTTATTAATTCCTCTATTCTTTAAATTAGAGCCGATGGAGCCTAGTCCCTTAAAAGATCGCCTTCTTAAGATGTGCGAGAGTTTTAAAGTTGAGGTCAAAGAGGTTTATCATCTTGGAATGGGAGAAAAGACCGAGAAAGGGAATGCTGCCTTTGTGGGGTTAGGAAAAACAAAACGTATCATGATAGGCGATACCCTCTATAAAAAGTTCGCTCCAGAGGAAGTTGAAGCTGTCTTTGCTCACGAATTGGGCCATCAAGTTCATAATGATTTATGGAAAGGGATTCTGCTTTCTGGGGTGTTTTTATTTGCGGTATTCTATGTGACGCAAGTTCTTCTCTCTCATTATGTTCATCCCTTTTTTCAAACTGAAATGGTTCATCCTTTTGGAGTTTTTTCTTTCTTTGTGGTTTTTTCATTGGTTCAGATTCCGGTGGGTTTTATTCAGATACTATTTTCTAGATGGAGAGAGCGAATGGCCGATCAATTTGCTTTTGAAAGGATTGGAAGTGGAGAGAAATTGGCCGATGCTTTAGAAAAGCTTACCTACCAAAATCGTGGGCTTTTTAAACCTAATCGTTTTATCGAGTTTTTTACCTACTCTCATCCCGCTCCATGGAGGCGAATTACAAAATTGAGAGAGGTTAAAGTTTCCTAAAATGAGAATGCTTCTTTTGCTATTTAGTTTTTTACTAAGTACGGGCGAAGCCTTTGCTTTGCTTCCAGTGATTGAGTCTCTTCAATCACAGAACTCTTCAAATTCTCCGGTTATTTTGATTTCAATGGATGGTTTTAGAGCTGATTACTGGGATAAGGTTGAAACTCCTTATTTTCATGAACTTATGAAACGTGGGATGACAGCCTCTAATTTAAAGCCTGTATTTCCCTCGGTGACGTTCGTAAATCACTTTTCCATTGTGACGGGGCTATTTTCAGAAAATCATGGGATTGTGAATAATTCGATGTGGGATCCCTTTACCCAAAGAGCTTTTGAAATTCGCGATATCTCAGAAGTGGATCGAAGTGAGTGGTGGGAGGGAGAGCCCCTATGGGTTACAGCTGAGAAGCAGGGGGTTAAGTCGGCCTCTATGTTTTGGGTGGGGAGTTCTGCTGAGATTAAAGGTGTGAGACCTACTTATTGGCTTCCTTATGATCGATCTTTTCCACGATTAAAGAGGGTCCTAAAAGTGCTGGAATGGATCGATTTACCAGAGGAAAAAAGGCCTAAATTCATTACTCTTTATTTCGAAGATGCCGATGAGGCTGGACATGCTCATGGCCCTGAATCTAAAGAGGTTAAGCAGGCCATTAAGAATCTAGATGAGGCTTTAGGGCTGTTGTGGGAGGGGCTTAAAGCTAGAGGGATTGAAGAAGATACTACCCTACTCTTACTTTCCGATCATGGGATGGCGCAGGTAGAGAGAGAGAATCGTATTAGGACCTCTCAATATATTAAATTGAGTGAAGCCAGAGTTGTGGGCAAGGGGGCGATTGCTTTGGTGTGGCCCAAAGGGAAAAAAGAGACCGCGCGAATTTTAGAGCGAGTTAAAAGTAAACCTGGCCACTTTCAGCTGTTTACAAAGGAAAATATGCCTCCACAATTCCACTATTCTAAACACCGAAGAATCTCACCTATTGTTTTTGTAGCTAATCAGGGTTGGTATTTAGACACGGATCTTTTTCCCTCTATAAAACCTGCGGTTTTTGGTTTGCATGGCTATGATAATTCGCTACCTGAGATGCAGGCTGTGTTTCTAGCGACCGGGCCTCGATTTCCCAAAAATCAAAAAGCAGGAGAAGTTCAGAATATTGATCTTTATCCCTTAATTGCAAATCTTCTAAAAATTAAACCTAGTCAGACAGATGGTAATTTTGAAAGAGTTTCAAAAGTGGTGGGTTTGAAATCTAAGTGAATATAGCATTCACTAGGTAACTCTGTACCCGCCTCCGTTTCAGCCATTCGACATCTTTTGAAGATGAAACGGGGCAGGTTGATATCTTTTTATTCCTCTACGATACCGTAATAGGTAAGGCCTAAATGGTTGATAAGCTCTTCGCCACCCATGAATCTTAAGGTGTTGTGAAGTTTTAACAACTGAACTTGAAGATCATGCTCAGGTTTTAAACCAGGAGCGGCAAGAGGGCTCTTAAAGTAGAACGAGAGCCATTCTTGAATTCCGTAGAGTTCTGTTCTTTGAGCTAAGTCCATAAATAGAGCTAAGTCTAAAACGATAGGAGCCGCCAGAATACTATCTCGGCAGAGAAAATTAACTTTGATCTGCATCGGATAGCCTAACCAACCAAAGATATCAATATTGTCCCAACCCTCTTTGTTATCACCGCGGGGTGGGTAGTAATTGATTTGAACTTGGTGGTGAACATCGCCGTAAAGACTTGGATAGGTTTCAGGCTCAAGAATTTGCTCAAGTACAGAAAGCTTAGAAACCTCTTTTGACTTAAAGGAGCCTGGATCTGCTAAAACCTCCCCGTCCCGATTTCCTAAAATATTAGTGGAGTACCATCCTGAGAGTCCTAAAAGACGGCTTTTTAGCCCAGGCGCTAGAACAGTCTTCATCAAGGTTTGACCGGTTTTGAAGTCACTTCCGCAAATGGGGACTCTTAGCTCTTTAGCCAATTCTTGAAGCGCAGGGCAATCAACACTACGATTAGGAGATCCGTTTGCATAAGGAACTCGCTCCATGAGGGCAGCGTAAGCATAGATTTGGCTTGGAGAGATCATGGGATCGTTGTCCACTAGTGCCTTTTCAAATTTAGCTACAGTTTCATGGCAAGGAGCTTGTTCAGTGTATCTTTCGGTGCTGGCACACCAAACCATCACAAGTCGCTCGCAGTTGTTTTCTTTTTTAAATCTACGAATGTCTTCTCTTAGTTGTTCGGCCAACTCTTTTTTGTTTTTACCGGACTTTTTGTTTTTACCATCAATGAGAGTAATGTAATTTTTATCAAACACAGCACTCATGGGTTTGATTTTAGAAAGAGGCTCTTTGAGCTGTTCGAGTAAAGTTTGCTCTAGAACACGAGCCTTAGAAGCGGCTTCGTAAACATTGTCTTCAAAGATGTCCCACCCTCCGAAACAGAGGTTTTCTAAAGAAGAGAGAGAGATAAAATCTTTAATCATGGCAGAGCGATTTTCACTTCGCTTGCCTAAGCGTAGCTGACCTATTTGAGTCAGCGAACCTACAGGTTCTGCTAAACCGCGTTTAACTGCCTCGACCCCCGCAATAAAAGTGGTGGCAACAGCTCCCATACCTGGAAGTAAGATTCCTAATTTCCCGGTAGCCGGGGTTACTTTTACATTTGTTTTTGTCATAGTCTTTCCTCGCTTCAAGGGTGTAGCAAGTTTTTACCGAATTTAAAAGGGTAGAATGCTTACGAAAAATCAGAAATTGACAGGGGATTTAATAGAAAAAAGGAACCTTAATGCTTTTCAGGTGGGGTTGATTTGCTACAATGGGATGGTATGTGGCGAGAAATCTTCAAAAACAATAAAATTACAGTTACTTACAATCTCAATCCTACACCTCCTCAGAAGCCTCTTAAGAAGGAACCCAAAGAAATGGAGGATTTAAAACCTGTAATGATAGCTTCTAAAAAGGAAGAGGGTTTAGAGCCCCATACGAAGGGGGTTTTTCAAAGTCGGGATAAAACCAGTATCTATTATGAAGTCTATGGAGAGGGAAAGTCTCTATTGATGTGTTACGGGCTTGTTTGTCGCAGGGAACATTGGCGGCATCAACTGGCCTATTTTGCAAAAAAATACAAAGTTATTTTGTTTGATTATCGAGGGCATTCATTTTCGGGGCGACCCGCTAATGATCGGCATTTGACTCTGGAGTGGTGTGCTAATGATATTCAAGATCTTTTGAACTATCTTAAAGTTACAGAGGTCGTTGGGTTAGGGCACAGCATGGGAGTTGGGATTTTAACTCGAGTCGTCTTATTAGAAAAACTTAAATTCAAAGCAATTATCTTTATCTGTGGAACTGTTAATAATCCTTTTGAGCAGATGTTTTATTCGGACCGCATGAATCGTGTTCATCGTTTAACAACGATGCTTTTTGATCTTATGCCCGGAACTGTCTCAACTCTGTGGCATCGATTTACTAAAAATAACCTCTTTAATTTTATTTTAACTTCTCACTTGGGATTTAATGCTGAAAAATCACATGAGAAAGATGTTAATAGCTATATCGAGGGGGTTAATCAAATTCCTTTTTCGATTTTTCATGCTCTGATAGATGATTACACTCGGTTCGATGGAAAAGGTTATTTGAAACAGATTGAATGTCCGGCATTAGTAATCGCAGGAGATAAAGATGTTATCACTCCTACGCCAGTTCAAGAGGAGATGGCCGCCTCCCTTGCTGAAGCGGAAATGCATTTTATTCCAGAAGGCAGCCATAATACGCACATTGATTTTCCAGAAGAGGTGAATGGGAAGATTGAGATGTTTTTAGAGAAGATTGGTTATCGATGAGAAAAATAGGTCTATTAGTTTTTTTATTCTTGATTTCGAGCTGCGCCTTTTTACAGCCCAGACCTCCTGTTAAACCGATCGAAGCCAAAGAATTTTGGGCTGTTTTTTGGCGAAATCAAACTAGAAAAAAGCTGGAGACCCAGGCCATTCAGGGAAAAATCCGATTGGATATGGCAGAAAAAAAACAGACTCTCTCCGGAACTGGAACTCTTTATTCGAGTCCTGAGGGTTTAAGGTTGGAGCTTCGAGATCCTTTGGGAAGATTACAGTATGCCGCAGTTCTTGATGGCAAGAAATTTTTTTTGGCCTATTATCCCTCACAAAACAGAGCCTATTCGGATAAGGCTCAGGGGGGAATTTACCTGAGAGAATTTTTAGGATTGGGGATGAGCTTTTATGATCTTAAGGATCTGTGGTTGGGAATTTTGCCTTTTAAGAGATCAGAGCTTCAATTAGAAAGTGTGGAAAAGACCGATCGAGAAGGGCAGCTTTTAGCGGTTTTAAAAAAAGGAAAACTTCAAATTGATGCCTTAGTTGATTCGACAACTGGTGAAATTTTAAATCTAGAATGGAAAAACTTTGATTTTAAGGCCAATTTCGAGTTCTCTGAATTTGCCAAGTGTTGCGAAGAGTATACGACTCAAAATGAGTTGCCTAGAGTGGGGCGCAGTGTCTTCTTAAAAATCGAGAATCAAGCAAGTGAACTTGATTTAGAGTGGGTAGAAATAGTTCCCCCTTCTGAAAAGGGAAAGGGGATTTTTAGTTTAGAGCTTCCAGGTTCTGTAAGAAAAATTATCCTTCGGTAGGAATATGGGTTAACGGGTGAGTAGGATAGTTATCGTATTAAGGTTTTAAAAACCTCTGCGAGTTCTTTAGGGCAAAGAGGGGCTTTTATGCAATCATGAAGACCTGCTTCATAAAAAGCCTTTAAGCGAAAGAGTGATTCTTCCTCATTGGAATGCCTGTCTATTAAAGTCACTGGGATTTGGAGCTTCTCGTTAATGAGTGCCACCGTTTCTTTAGGATCTGTCCACTCAATATTGGATTCAATTAAGACAAGGTCCCAACGTTTCCAAGAAAAAAGCTGAATATTGAGAGCCTGTATCGAAGAGGTGCTTTCAACCGCGATACCATGGAATGATTGTAAAAGAGAAAGGGATTCCTCCTGATTTGAAAGGTAAAGAATCTGTTTCTTTTTTTTTGAACTCATTTGCCCAAACCGGGACAAGAACACTACATTTTCATAGGACACTTTTTTCTCCCCCAAGAAAGTTTATTGTAATGGTGAAGATTTTAAAAAAGCAAAGAACTAATTAAGAAAATTTAAATATCTTGTCGCTGGGCGTTGTGTGGAATCTTGTTTGTAACGACCGCATAATTTCAATTAACCGTAAAAATACTCAAATATTTCCTCCATATTCCGATAAGGTTTTTGGAGAGGAGACTTATGGAAAAAATTCTAGTTATTGAAGATAACAAAGATTATCAATTCCTAATCCAAACTTCTCTCGGGAAAGATTATCGGGTCGTGGTAGCTGACAATGGCAATATTGGTGTTGAGTTAGCCAAAGAGCACCGCCCTGATTTAATACTTCTCGATATAAGTTTGGGAGAGGTAGATGGTTTTGAAGTCTGTCATCGTTTAAGAGCACAAAAAGAGACTGAAAAAATACCCATTATTTTTCTTTCGTCCCGAAGTGACACGAGTGCTAAGAAAATGGGCTTTGATCTTGGGGCTGATGACTATGTTCAAAAGCCGTTTGAGGCTGAAGAGCTAATAGCACGTATTAAAACTCGAATCAAACAGAGCAAAGTCAATAGAGAGAACTTAGCTGCCTTTGAATATAAAGGTTTAAAGGTAGACTTCGTAGGACATCGGGTTTTTTTGAGTGATAAAGAAGTAGGCTTCTCTGCTTTAGAGTTTAAGCTATTATCTTTCTTCATTCGTCACCCTGATCGAGTCCTTGCTCGAGATAAAATACTAAATAGCGTTTGGGGCGAAACATTTGTGAGTGACCGGGTTGTTGACTCACATATTCGAACTATTCGTAAAAAATTGGGATCTTTCAAAGGTCACATAGAATCCATTTATGGAGAGGGGTATCGGTTTAATCCGAGCCCCCTTTCTCAAGACAACTCCATTGACGATGACGATGAAGATGAAAATAAAACCGCTGCTTAATTCTTTCCACTAAATCCCCTTAATTGCTTTCTTGAAATTGATATAATTCTTTTATGCATCGTAGACCGATACTACTAATCATTTTTGCGCTGTTCTTTCTCTACTTTCCTATGGAGTGGGGGTATCGACTTTATCAAAAGCATCCTTTTAATTGGATTGAGGCCATTCTTTTAGGTGTCCTTCCTTGCCTTCTCATTGTGGGGCTTGTGAGAGTGACCCAAGTGGGTTGGTATGCTTTGGTGGCTCTGATTGCTTTGTGGGGGGTTCAAGATCTAAATATTTATTATAGTACCCGTGGCAAAGCCTGGAACTTTATCTCCCATCTTGGAATCTATCTTTTTAGTTTGAGTTACTTTATCAATCCACGAATTAGACACCTTTATTTTGATCCTAAACTTCGTTGGTGGCGTACTAAGCCACGTTTTGAAACCTATTTGCCGATGATTATTAACCGTAACAACAGCTGGGAGTATCCCACCATGAGAAACATTTCTGAAGGGGGCTGTTTTCTAGAAACTAAGCAATTTGGCGTTATCTCTGAAAAGGTTTTTCTCAATATGCTTTTGCCCGTTCCTTTATCGGTTTCAGTTATTCAAGTAGAGGGGGAGATTCGATGGGTTTGCGATTCTGAAACCAAGCCTGGTATGGGAATTCAATTTAAGAACTTGGCTGAAAAAGATCTGTCGGCGATTCAAGAGTTCGTAAGACGGGCTTTATAACAGCCGAGACTCTTCGCTTCATGAAGGTTACGTTTTTACCGGATGAAACCCACGGCAAAAACTATTTAATCTTGCTTGAAAAGTTACCCACGGCTGAGGCAATATCATGGCCTTATGAGTTATGCTTCAACAATACCATTATCCTCCAAAAAGATCGCTCGGTGTAGAGAGATTGCAAAATCAATCGGCTCTGAAGTCGCTGAGCTGATAAAAGTTAATTCCACAGTTGGAACAGAAAGGGCCGTTTTAAGATTATTGGGCTTTAATGAAGCAACTCCAAATGACCAAGATCAGCTTTTTCCTATAGCCAATTTAATCTGTGACCAGGTGAAGGGCCACGATCGTTTGCATGAAGGGGCTCTTTATTGGATTGCCAATGCCATGATCGCCACGGGCTTTGATATTGCAGCCCTTCAAGAAAAGGTGCTTATTGAGGAAATAGATATCGGATCTCTGGCCTCTCAAGATGCCAAAAAGGTCAAAGCACTGGCCCACAAGTTAGCTAAAGATTCTTATCAAAATTTAATTCGATACCGCAAAGAACGGATCCAAATCGCTAAACAAATTAAGGATCCTCTCAAAGAAAAACGGCCTTTGAAGTATGTGATTGTGGCCACTGGAAATATTTTTGAAGATGTCATTCAAGCTAAAAGTGCTGTGCGGGACGGGGCCGATGTTATTGCAGTTATTAGAAGTACGGCTCAATCCCTACTGGATTATGTGCCTCAAGGGACCACGACTGAGGGGTTTGGAGGCACCTATGCGACTCAAGCTAATTTTAGAGTAATGAGACAAGCCCTTGATGAAGTGGGTAAAGAGGTAAATCGATATATTCGTCTTACCAATTATTGCTCTGGGCTTTGCATGTCCGAGATTGCGGCTCTTGGGGCCATGGAAGGGCTTGATTGTCTTCTTAATGATGCAATGTATGGAATTTTGTTCCGAGATATTAATATGAGAAGAACTCTCATTGATCAGCATTTTTCTCGTTTGATCTGTTCGAAAAGCGGGATTTGGATCATGACCGGTGAAGATAACTATATGAAGACCACCGATGCGGCTAAAAGCGGAGATCAGGTTTTAGCTTCTCAATTTATTAATGAAGTGGCAGCTCTCAATGCGGGAATGGCGAAAAATCAGATGTCGATAGGTCATGCAATGGAGATGGATCCCAATTATGAGAAGGTGATTTTGATGGAGATCGCTAGAGCTCAGATGACTCGGCAAATTTTCCCTGAAGCCCCACTTAAGTACATGTGCAATACCAAATATAAATCGGGCGATATTTTTACAAGCCATGCTATTGATACGATTTTTAATTTAATTGGATCGATGACCAATCAAGGGGTCATTTTACTAGGCATGTTAACCGAAGCGGTACACACTCCGTTTCTGCAAGATCGAAGTGTGAGTATCCGAAATGCTAACTATGTGGTGGGAGGAGCGGTTGGGCTTGGGGACGAGTTTGGATATCGTTCCGATGGTTTTATTGCAACTTTTGCTCAAAATGTTTTAGACGATGCGGTCAAATTACTTGAAAAGATTGATCGTATGGGTATTTACAAAGCGATTGAAAAGAGAACATTTGCAGACGTAAGTCGTACGATTGATGGGGGCAAAGGGGCCAATGGCGTATTCGAAGTGGAGAGAGGTCGTTATCTTAATCCTTTCTTTGAAATGATGGGGAGTAAGATCTAATGGCCGAGATTAATCTCACTTCATTAAAACCCTACGGCGACACAACCGATGATGGAGCTATTCAGCTTAGTTTTACTTTGCCTATAGAGCCTTCGGCCAAGGCTCGAGAAGCTGCGACCCAACTTGTGAGAAACTGGGGTTTTTTTGATGTAAAAATCGCCCACATGTCTAAAATTGGGGTGAACTATTCCCTCTTTGTGGTCTTTGCAAGAACCGACAAGGGGATCGATTACACTCAACTTGAGGTTCCGGATCTGGGGGGGGAGAAGCGAAGCTACAAAGAGATTGATCGGCTGATTTTAGCTAATGTGAAGAGACCTATTCGTGTGGTTGGAGCCTGTACCGGCTATGATGCTCATACCGTGGGGCTTGATGCCATTTTAAGTATGAAGGGTTTTGACGGTGATATTGGACTCGAGCGTTATAAAGGTTTTAGAACGGTTAATATGGGGAGCCAAGTTCCAACTGAGGAGCTGATAGATAGAGCTGTTAAAGAAAAAGCAGATGCCATATTGCTCTCTAAAGTTGTTTCTCAAAAAGATATCCATCTTTCGGATATGAGAGATCTGATGGCAAGGCTTAAAAAACGTGGCCTTGAAGGAAAGTTTATTTTGGTAGCAGGTGGACCCCGAGTCACCCATAAAATGGCGCTAGAACTTGGGTATGATGCTGGATTTACTATTGGTGCTAGGCCCAGTGATGTGGCAAACTTCTTATATGAGAAGTTGGTAGAACGGATGGATAAAGGTGAAACTGAGCCTATGTCCAGAAAGAAAAAACGTGGCAAGTAAATCCAAAATCATTGGCCGAGAAAAAGAGCTTCAGCAGCTTAAAAAGGTTATAGCCCTTCATCGTAATATTTTAATTGAAGGGGCTGTAGGAGTTGGCAAAACTTTTCTTGTTCAACAAATCTTAACTGAGATTCAGAGAAAGTTTGAAAGAGTTGATGGGGACACCCGTTATACCGAACAGAAACTAACGGGTTGGTTTGATCCTCCTATCGTTCTTAAGAAGGGGTATTCTAAAGAGTCTTTTATTGAAGGGCCTTTGGTATCTGCCATGAAGGGTGGAAAAATTCTTTTTATTAATGAACTTAACCGAATGCCAGAGGCAGTTCAGAATATTTTATTGCCTGCAATGGATGAACGAAGAATTGTAATGCCGAAACTGGGTGAGCTTGAGGCAAAGTCTGGATTCTGTGTAATTGCGACTCAAAACCCTAGAGAATTCACAGCAACTCACGCTCTTTCTGAGGCTCTATTAGATCGTTTTGAAATGATCTGTTTAAAATATCAAACTAAAGAAGAGGAGTTGGTAATTTTAAAACAGGAAGTTTCCTCTAAGATTAAAAACGATCTTCTAGAACGAATGGTAGATCTCATTCGAGCCACTCGAAGCCATGTCGGCATTAAACGTGGTGCAAGCATTCGAGCTGCAATTTCTATGGCAAAACTTATGGAAGCAGGTCTTGATTTTGAATCTGCAGCTCTTATGGCTTTGCCCAGTCGAATTGAACTTGTTTCCAGTGAAGAGGATCCAAAGGATTTAATTTTAAATCTTATTTCACTCAATGAGTTTCCCACTCTTAGCGAAAAAAAAAAGAATTAAATCCTAAAAACCGGTTAGAAGGGCTTGCTCTTAAAGTCATTCCAGTCTTTTTCCCCCCCGAACTTTCTGATCAGCAAGAATTTCAGGATTTAGAGGGGGGAGTTGGCGATGTTAAAACGGATCTTATGAGACAGCTCTACTTTCATCGGAGCGGCTTAACGCAATCGGATGAAGCCTCTGATAGAAAGTTGGTTTCGCTCGTATTGGACCATGCAAAAAAAGTTATCGCCCATCCCTCTCGGCCTCAAGTTTTGAAAAGAGATTGTTTTGCGAGAGTTCCTTTCGGAGAGATCGCAATTGAGGAGACCCTTGAAGAAAATCCAATCTTAGAGGAGGTGACTCCCGAGACCCTTCAGGTGGAGATAACTGAAGAAAAACCCTTTACCTGTGTCACAATGATAGATGCAAGTTCCTCGATGTCTGGAGATAAACATCTTTTAGCCAGTATTGCGGTCGCGGTTTTGTTGCTGGAGATTCAAGCTCGTGATGCTTCGGTTATCGTTTTTTCTTCTAAGGCTCAAGTGATTAAAAAACTTTCTGTTGAAGAGTCTAGAGAGAGCACCGTTCTCAAATTTTTAAAGTCACAACCTAGAGGTTTTACCAATATCTCGTTAGGGCTTGAAGAGGGGTTAAATCAGTTTAAACATTTCGGTGCGGGTAAGAAGAAAATTGGGCTCATTGCTACCGATGGGAGGACGACGGAAGGAACAGATCCTATAGAGGTCGCAAAAAAATATGATTTTCTCGTGGTGTTACATCTGCATGGGGCTGGTAGCCATTTAGAGGCCTCTCAAACTATGGCAACCCATGGAAATGGGATTTGCCTTGAGGTGGAAACCTTTGATCAGCTACCTAAAAAACTTTACGATGCAGTAAGGCTTCTTGCGAGAAGATAAGATAAAAAGGCTCTCTTTATTTCTTGAAACTTGGGGCAGGAGGAGTGTCACATGAGGCGCAGGGTTTAGCTACCTGACGGGCAAGACCGGTCCATAAGTTATAGATTTGAAGATTGATGTTTCGAATTGAAACCGCTACGGTGACGGCGATCATCACTATCAGTAGAATGTATTCAACAATAGCTTGTCCTTTATTTTTCTTCATTTCTGTAATTTTATCACAAGAGGGTCATAAGACTGGTGGCTAAATTAATAAGAACATGGGCTAAGACCGATGAGGTAATTTTTCCAGTTTTCCAGCGAAGATAGCCTAGCCAAAGACCTGTCAAAAATGTGTACAACAATTGAAAGAGCAGAAAGCTCAACGAAAACTGGCTATAATTCTGTAGATGCCAAAGAGAAAAAGCCAAGCTTGAAAAGACCAGTTCTGCAGGTAGGGGATTGGTAAGAGTAAAAAAGTGGCCTTTAAAAAGGCTTTTAAAAACAGCCCAGAACCAACCTCGAAATAAAAGCTCTTCTCCCCAAGGGATACAAACAACAAACCAAAAGAGATCTTGCAAAGTATTTTGACTTGAGACTAAAAATTGATTTCGAAGAACTATTCCAAAAATAAAAGCAATGGCTATTGGAAGTACAAAGCTTGGTAGCAAAGATCTAAGAGGTTCGATAACGGGCTGTGGAGCTCTTGAACTTTTAGGTATTGAGAAGAAAAAGACCGCTGAGATCACTGTGAAAAAAGCCATTTCAGTGAATTTTGAAGTCCAAGGTGAGGGATAAGAGAGGCTTTGGGCCAGAAAAAGGTAGAAATAGTGAATCGCAGGGAGAAGGGTAAAGGCTAGGGTGATGCCAAATCCCAAACTTAAAAAGATTCCAAACAACCGATCCTTTTGTGAAATAAAAGACAATTCCCTCATGGGTTTTTTAAGTTGAGTTTTTTAATTAAGATCTCTGGAATAGATTGAGCTTTTAAAGGATTAAGTTTTACACAGACTAGTCTCATTTTAATCCAAAAATAGGTCTGCTCGATAAAATCCTCAGGTAATTTTTGCAAGTAACCTGAGAGTGATCGGTAGTTAGGATTTACCAAAATTAGTTGTTGCTCCAAAGTGATAGTAGTTCGAGAGAAATTGATACCTCTTGTGATAATCGATAGCCTTTGGCCTAAAACTGCGGGTTTTTGATATTTTGAATGGGTCTCAGTTAATGCAAAGGCCATTCCCTGACTTAAAAGTTCTGAGTAAGGAACCTCGATATCCTCTAACGCGCGAGCTCGGGCTCGTTCACATAGAACTAAGTAGTTGGGGTGATGTACGATGTTTCCGGCATCAAGTAGATCAAAATCGATAGTTAAGGGAAATAGATGGAATTCTTGGTGCCTCATGGGGAGAATTCTCTTCTACTCTGAGGTCGCATTGCAATCAAAATTTAATTGATTAGACGAGCCCCCTCTTTTATACCCAAGGGAGTGAGCGTTTCTCTAAAAATTTTAGTTCGTACCCCCAATTGGATTGGTGACCATGTGATGGCTCAACCCTTTTATGAGTCTTTAAATCGGGCCTATCCCGATTCGGAAATTCATTTGTTATGTAGTGAAGCTCTTCAGAGTTTTAAAGAGGATAATTTTTGTAAGAAGAAAATCGTACTTATTAAGAATGCTAAGAATGTGGGACGCGAGTTTTTTACTTTAGCGAAGAAACTTAAAAAAGAAAAATATGATATTGCTATTTCACTGACCTCTAGCTTTTCTAGTAGTTTACTTTTAAGTGTGGCTCGAATCCCTATTAGATTAGGTTTTTCTCAAAGTGGAAGTGGGCTGTTTCTAACCGACTCTTTGAAATGGAAAGGTATCGACTCAGGTAAACATAAAACCGAAATTTATTTAGAGCTTTTGGACTTTATGACAGGAAGCCATTGGAAGTTTAAGTCTTACGAGGAAACTTTTGTGACTGCTAAAAAGAGGATTATTTTGGCTCCTGGGGCTTCGATTTCACTTCGCGTTTGGCCCTATTTTCAAGAGTTATTGGGTAAATTATCTCAAGAATATCCGGAATATGAAATTGGAGTTGTGGGATCTAAACAGGAGAGCCAATGGCATTCGATCATCGAGAGTTTAAATCTAAGAAATGTAAAGAACTGGGTAGAGAAAACTACACTCCCTGAGCTTATCGAATTATGTCGGGAAAGCTCTTTAGTGATAGCTAATGATTCTGGTGTAGCTCATTTATCTGGAACTATGGCCCAAGCTCCTACTTTAGTTCTATTGGGGCCTGGATGTTCCAATTATATTCGCCCTTTGGGTCGAAGAGTTTTTTGTGAGATTCCGGTTGGAGTTCCTTGTCATCCTTGTGAGAAGCCCTACTGCCATGAAAAGTATGGTTACCAAGCTTGTTTGAAGTCTATTTCTCTTGATAGGGTTCTTTCTAAGGTCTTTGGGCTTGTTCCTAAGTAGGTAGGTGGGTCTTCCTAGTTGAGTTCACGGGAGTTTTGAGTATGATATTCTCCATGAAATCTATTAAAAACCTATTTCTGTTAAGTCTTATCTTTAATTTCCTTTTTGTTTTCTCAGTAAAAGCTGAGAGCTCAGGAGCCTCGAAAGAGATTGTAACGAAATTAGAGAATCTTTTTACCTCTTCAAAAAAAGTAAATACTCCTGGAGAGGAACAACAAAAAGCAAGAAGTGAGATCGAAAATGCGATGGACTGGGACAAAATTGCTCAAATGTGTTTGGGAGCTAAATACGCTAAGAAAAATGCCGGTAAAAACTTCGAAGATTTTAGAATCCTTTTGAAAGATGTGGTTCTAAAAACAGCTTATCCTCGCTTGGATAAGTTTTGGAATAGTAATACCAGGTATGTTTTTCAGGATATCGAAGTTAAAGGGAACATCGCAAAAATTCCCACTAAATTTATTGTGAAGGGTGAGTCCTCAATGTTGGAGTATTACCTTTCTAAAAAGGATAACAACTGGCTGATTTACGATATTTCTTATGAAGAAGAGCGCTACTCTACTCATATTAGTGAGCAAATTGACGCTTTCTTAAAAGAGGGAAGTTTTGCGACTCTTCTTGATAAATTAAGAAAACGTCGAGATGAACTCATCGAAGAAACTACAAAGTCTAAAAAAACCTGAGGCTTTTTACCTTTGAGCTGAAGCTTTAAAAGCTCTTAAAACTCCATCTTTGTCGAATTCAGCGATGATTTGATTTCCAGTTTCGAGAGCTTTTTTATCTTTTTGTAGTTTCTCACCGATCCATTTAATCCCTTTTTTAAGATAAAACCGGCAGGTTTCTCTTCCAGAGTCTTCTAATTTGCACCATTCTGCATTTCCGAAATACTCAACCAATTCACTTTTGGTAGCAGAGCCAATCTTTTCTTCGAAGTTCTCTTCGAGTTTAGCTTGGGCCTGTTTACTGGTTTCGGGAGAGCTGGAACATCCTGTGAATATAATAGCTATTAAGAATAGTGAGGTTAATTTTTTCATAGAGTTTCCTAGTTTGAGTTGCATAGCGATTCGATCTCTTCAATCTCTTTTGGGGCGCCTGTTGTTAAAACCTTATTTCCAGAGGCGGTGATAAGAACATCATCCTCAATTCGAATTCCAATCCCTTGATATTTATGGGGCCCTTTAGCATTTGCAGCAAAATAAAGGCCGGGCTCGATGGTAATAACCATTCCGGGCTCTAGTTTTCTTGGTGTATCATAACTTTCAGAAAAGTATCGCCCTGTATCGTGAACATCCATACCTAGCCAGTGGCCTGTTCCGTGGGGGTAATAGGGAATGTAGGCTTTATGTTTAATCAGGTTCGTAGTTGTGCCTTTGAGAATTTTAAGTCTTTTCAACTCTTCAACTAAGATCTCGATCGCATGGTTGTGGAGATCTTTCATGGATTTTCCGGGTCTGGCCATTTTTACACAAGATTTCTGAGCTTTTAATACCGCTGAGTAGATCTCTTTTTGCTCAGGAGTAAATCTTCCATTAACCGGAAAACATCTCGTAATATCGGCTGTGTAATATTCAAACTCAGCACCGGCATCGATAAGAAGGAGATCTTTATCTTCAAGTTTTTTGTTGTTGGCGACATAGTGGAGGACACAGGCATTAGAACCTCCAGCAACGATGGAGCCGTAACCTAATCGCCCTGCCCCTTGACCTCGAAAGGCATGATATAGAGCTGCCTCAATTTCATATTCAAACATTCCAGGCTTTGCGATCTTCATAGCACTTACGTGAGCTTCAGCGGTGATATTGGCAGCCTGTTCGAGCTGTTCTGCTTCAGCTCGAGTTTTAATGAGTCGCATCTCTCCTAAGATTTCGTTAGGATCGTGGATAGGCCAAAAGGCTCGACCTGTTCGGCCGAGTTGTCTTATTGCCTTTTTCATTAAGGTGAAGATACGTCGATCCCAATCCTCATTATGCCCCACTCGATAGTAGAGAACTTCAGCTTCGAGAAGAGCTTTTATAAAAGCCTCATCGAAAAATTTAGGATCATTTGAAGGAAAAGCAGCCTCAGCACCAAAATCTTTTTTTGCCCCTTCGGGGCCAATAATTTTTCCTTCCCAAAGTTCTTTAGTGGCATCTTTGGGCTGCACAAACATCTGAAAATGGGTTTTGCTATTTGAATCAAAGAGTAAAATGCTATTAGCCTCTTCAAAACCGCTTAAGTAATAAAAGTTACTGTCTTGACGGTATTCGTGGTGAACATCATTGTTTCGAATGTGCTCAGGCGCTGCAGGAAATACCGCGACCCCTTTTTTTATTTTAGTGAGGAGCTGTTTCCTACGTTGTTCAAAGTCGATAGTGTGTAGAGATTTTTTCATAACAAATTAAGCCAATCTTAAAAGTTCAGAGATAAGTTCCGAGTAACTTAACCCCGAAGCCTGCCACATTTTGGGATACATGCTAATGGGGGTAAAGCCTGGGATAGTGTTAATTTCATTTAAATAGAGTTGATTTGTGGTTTCTTCTAGAAATAGATCGACTCTTGCCATTCCACTGCACTCTAAACAATCAAAAGCCTTTAAAGCAAAGGCTTTTATGGCTTCGGTAGTTTGGGAATCTAGATCTGTAGGAACTTTGGTTTCGGCCCCCTCTGCTAAGAGGTATTTTGCTTCAAAGGAATACCAGCCGATTTTCTTTGAAGGAATAATCTCACCTGGAGTTGCCACTTTAGCTTGACCATGCCGTCCGAGAACTGCGCACTCGATCTCTCGACCCTTGATACCCTCTTCAATAAGGCATTTGTTATCGTATTTGAGAGCCGTTTCTACGGCAGTTTTCAATTCTTTGGGAGAGTTAACTTTACTTACCCCTACCGAACTTCCTTGACGAGGAGGCTTTACAAATAAGGGATATTTAAGTTGAGAAAGCTCAGATTGAACTTTCGTTAAACCCTCTACCGATTCTACCCAAGTGAATTTAGCAGTAGGAATGCCTTCCCTTAAACAGAGTATTTTCGTTAAAACTTTATCCATACAGAGCCAGGAGCTTCCACAATTGGAACCCACATAGGGAACTCCAATCATATCAAGCATGCCTTGAAGTGTTCCATCTTCCCCGAATCTTCCATGAAGAATTGGAAAAACGATATCGAAATTATAACCCTTCTCTTCACAAAGAAGAGTTCCCTGTTTTTTTTCATTGGAAAATGGAGCTAGAGTTACTGTGGGAGTCTTTTCATTGAGCTTAATTTTATCAGCACGAAATTCCCCAATGTAAAATGAATTTTCCTGTTCTAAATGCCAAATTCCTTTTTTGGAAATACCAATTAAGAGAGGAGTATAAACTTTTCTATCTAAAGCATCTAAAATACCTTTAGCTGAAATGAGAGAGATCTCATGCTCCTCTGATCTTCCTCCACAAAGAATAAGAACTGTTTTCATGTTTATCCGTTTTTGACTAAAGAAAGGGAGCTGCGACCTTGAGAACTGGATTTCATGAGGCGAACTCTCTTTTCAAGATCCTCAATCACTGCAGCCCCTACATTGATATTATAAAGTTCATTAATATTGTTAATGCCACCTGGACAGAAAACATTGATCTCTAAAAGCTTGTTACCCACGATATCGGCACCTACGAAATAAAGACCATCTGCAATAAGTTTGGGGCGAATGAGTTCTGCGATCTGAGCTTCAACTTTGGTAAACTCTACTTTTTTACGCTTGCCCCCTACATGCATGTTGCTGCGAATATCTCCTTTAGGAGACATTCGTCGGTACATGGCGGCCCGTTTTCCTATAAAAATAGGAGAACCATTAAGAAGAAGCAATCGTTTATCGCCGTTTTTGACTTCAGGAATATATTCCTGGGCCATTACATAGCCGCTTTTAGCGACGGTAGAGATAATTTGATTGATATTGATCTCTTTGGCATTTTTTAAGAAAAATACATCTTGGCCGCCAAAGCCTGAGAGCGGTTTTAAAATGGTGGGTTTTTTAATCTCTCGTACAAATTCTTTGATCTTATAGGCGCTTCGTGTGATGAGTGTTTTAGCTCGAATCTCAGCGGGGAACGAAGAGAGATACATTTTACTAGCGGCCTTTGAGAGACCTGCGGGATCATTTACGACAAAAACGCCATGAAGTTTTAAGAGCCTTCCAAATTCAATTGCAGGATTTTTTGATTTATCTTTTTCTCCATCCGATTCATTGGGATTGTATCTTAAGAAAACGACGTCGAAGTCACTTAAGGTGACCTCTTCTCTCTCTGCAAAACCGCCTTGAAGGGTTCGTAAAAATTCTAAACGGCTATTGAAGGGGTTTTTGCCTGGACTGATGACCGTGGCTCGAACTGTAAGATCGTGGGTTGCAGAAAAGCTGTTTACAGTCGTATAGACCACCTCATGACCTTGCCGATGGGCTTCATAAGCCAAGTGGGTGGTCGTGTAGGTCAAATGCTGTGAATAAACGGATCTAACGACAAAACAGATCTTCATAAAGTGGCTTTAAGTGTCCTTTAAGAGAAGAACTGGGTAAAGGATTTTTTTTATCTAGATTTCGATAAGTTAAGAGCTGTAAAAGTAGGTGATTTTATTCAGCTAGTATGGGATGTTTACAATTCTAGCTTTAATTTAGTAGCTATGAGATACAGAAAATGATGATTCGACGTGTAAAGATATTCTTTATGGGTGTAGGGGTTGCGAGCTTTTATTGGCTTTTAAGCCGTACATGGCGCATGAAGGAAATGGGGCTGCCTTTAGGCCCTTCAGCTAGAAATCCCAAACTCTATGCCCATTGGCATGGAGATGAACTTCTTTTGGTTGCGGTTTCAATTCGAAAACAGATGGCTATTATGGCGAGTCGAAGTTCTGACGGCGAACTCATGAAAAGAGTTTTGAGTTTTTTAGGTTATAAAGTGGTGAGGGGTTCAAGTTCTCGAGGTGGGGCAGGGGGATTGAAAGGGCTCATTGATCTCATGAAGACCGGAAAGTACCACAGTTCACTTGCGGTGGATGGTCCTCGAGGTCCTATTTACCAAGTGAAGCCTGGAGTTTTAAAATTAGCTCAAGAGACAGGACTTCCCATTATTCCTGCTGCGGCTTGGACTTCGAACAAATTTGTTTTTAAAAGATCTTGGAATCAATGTTATTTGCCGATGCCCTTTTCAAAATGCATTGTTTGGTATGGAGAGCCGATGTTAGTTCCAGCAAATACTTCGGTTGAGGAATTTGAAAGTTTAAGAAAAACTTTAGAGCTTCGAATGCAAGCTCTGAAGAAAGAGGTTGAAGAGCATTTCGCAGTTTCTCAAAATATTTTTACAAAATCATCTGAGTTAATAACTTCCGGGGTGTAGCGCAGTTGGCTAGCGCGCTTCGTTCGGGACGAAGAGGTCCGGGGTTCAAATCCCCGCACCCCGACCATTTGGTATATTCCGGGCACCCCCTTTACATTTCATTCCGGGCACATGGTTTACACTTTAAGGCATAACAATTCTCAAACAGGGGGAGAGCTATGCCTTGGAAGGAGACGTGTGTCATGGACGAGCGAATGAAG